>Ga0214921_10000764_pt1 | contig 57552 bp, 48 predicted proteins | sample LL1505_MetaG_FD_177992 | JGI IMG/M metagenome (GOLD analysis project Ga0214921, IMG submission 177992) | Freshwater microbial communities from Lake Lanier, Atlanta, Georgia, United States - LL-1505 | ecosystem: Environmental > Aquatic > Freshwater > Lake | place: USA: Georgia | collected... | reverse complement strand
GACCCTACAAGAGTTTGGACAGTTTGTCAGGGTAGCATGAAGATTCTTGAAGATGTAACAGATTAATGGCAACAGCAGTAATCTCAGATGAACTAAACAATAAAACAAAACGAATTTTTCCTATTGACTATCCATTAATTCAGGTAGAAGATTTTACAATAAACACTTTAATAACTGAAATCCTGCCATTTAGAGTTAAGTTTACAGCCATTCAAATACAGGCTATTGGCTTAGGAAATACCCCAGGAATTCCACTACAAGTTATTGGCTATAGCAACTACATTCTCTAATTATCCTATTAAAATGTATGTTATAATTACAGCATGGCCAAACTCACAATTCCGAATGTTAAGTTAAAGTTTCAAACTGGTGATCGTCCTACCCAGGAGGATTACGTAGATCTAATCGATACCCTTTCATCCCAAGCAACAGATTTGGGTACATCAGGTAATAACGAAGTTACAATCAATGGAATTGAAAACACAACGGTTGTTGACAACTTTGATGCAACTGTGTTTCGAATGGTCAAATACCTTGTGTCAATCTCAAAGGTCTCACAAGGGGATAACAAATTTTATGCAACAGAACTAACTGTTCTTGTTGACGGTACAGGAGTAAATGTAACCGAATACGGAACAATCGACAATGATGGGAATATTGGCACCATTAATGTCTCACGCACTGGAAATACCGTGGCTTTATCAGTCACTCCAGTAAGCGGTCAAACACCTATAACAGTTCGTTTCGCACGAATTGGATTAAAGGCTTAAGGAGATATAAAAAATGGCAACAGTAAATAAAAACTTTAAGGTCAAAAATGGCCTAGTAGTCGAAGGAACAACAGCAACCGTTAATGGTAATCAAGTTCTTTCAGAAACAGCATCAGACCAATACATCATTGATTTAATTGGTGGACAAACACTCGTAACATCTGTTGAATCAACACAGATGGAAGTTGTTGCTGGTGAACTAAATATTAAGTCAGGCGTATTTGATGCGTCAGGCGCAGCAGCAGCAGCACAGGCTGCAGCAGCAACAGATGCAACCACAAAGGCAAATGCTGCCAAGAGTGGTGCAGAGGCTACAGCCTCAGCAGATGCAACAAGCAAAGCAAATGCTGCACGAGCAGCAGCAGAAGCAACCGCTGCATCAGATGCAACATCCAAGGCTAACGCTGCAATTTCAACTGCAGCAACAGATGCTACTACAAAGGCAAACAATGCAAAGAGCGGAGCAGAAGCCACAGCATCAGCAGACGCTACCTCAAAGGCTAACGCTGCACGTACTGCAGCAGAAGCAACTGCCTCAGCAGACGCAACAAGCAAAGCAAATGCTGCACGAGCAGCAGCAGAAGCCACAGCATCTGCAGACGCTACTGCAAAAGCAGATGCAGCAGAAGCAGCAGCAATTGCTTACACAGATGCAGAAGTTGCAGCACTTGTTGATTCAGCACCAGCACTTCTTGATACACTTAATGAATTAGCAGCAGCAATTTCAGATAATCCAAACTATGCAACAGATCTTGCTACATCAGTAGGACAAAAGGTTGCCAAGGCTGGCGACACAATGACAGGTGCTTTGACACTTTCAGGTGCACCAACATCATCATTGCATGCAGCAACTAAGGGTTATGTAGATACAGCAGAATCAAACGCTGCATCAGACGCTACCTCAAAGGCTAACGCTGCACAGGCTGCAGCAGAGGCTACAGCATCAGCAGACGCAACATCTAAGGCTAATGCAGTAGCAGGAAATCTTACAACTCACGAAGCAGACACATCAGCACACGGTGTAACTGGTGCGGTAGTTGGAACAACAGACACACAAACATTAACAAATAAGACTATTGGAGATACATTAAACTTCGCAGGCGCAGGAGCAATGACAATCAATTCTGATTCTCATATCGTTCTTACTCCAGCAGCAGGTTCTTCAGTTAAGTGGGGTGCAGATGTTCTTGCAACTCAGGCTTATGTTGACAACCAAACTACATCTGATGTAGCAGAAGGTACAAACCTTTACTTCACAAACCAGCGAGCAATTGACGCTGTAGGTGGAACAATTGGAGATCAAATTGATCTTCTTAACACAGACGATATTGAAGAGGGCAGCAACAACCTTTACTTCACAAACTCTCGTGCACTATCTGCAACTTCAGCAGCATACGATGTAGCAGGTGCAGCAGCAGCAGCAAACACTTCAGCAAGAGGATATGCAGATAGCCTTGCAGTCAACTATGACGCAGCAGGATCAGCAAACACAGCATATTCAGATGCAGTAGCAGCAGCAGCGACAGACGCCACAACTAAGGCTAACAATGCTAAGTCAGGTGCAGAAGCAACTGCTTCAGCAGACGCTACTTCAAAGGCAAACGCTGCAAAGGCTGCAGCAGAGGCTACAGCATCAGCAGATGCTACAAGCAAAGCAAATGCTGCACGAGCAGCAGCAGAAGCAACAGCATCAGCAGACGCTACTACAAAAGCAAATAATGCTAAGTCAGGTGCGGAAGCAACTGCAGCAACAGATGCAACCGACAAGGTTGCAGCAGAAGCAACTGCAAGAGCAACTGCTGTAACTGCAGCAATTGCAACTGCATCAGCAGACGCTACTTCAAAGGCTAACGCTGCACGTACTGCAGCAGAATCAACTGCAGCATCAGCACTTTCATCTGCAATCTCAACAGAGGTTACAAACCGTAATACAGCAATTTCAACTGCAGTAGATTCATTAGTAGATGGTGCACCAGCACTTCTTGATACATTAAATGAATTGGCAGCAGCAATCAATGATGATGCTAATTACACAACAACTATTACAACTGCATTGGGAACAAAAGCCCCACTTGCTTCACCAGCATTAACTGGTACACCTACAGCACCAACTGCTGCAGCAGGTACAAATACAACTCAGGTCGCAACAACTGCATACGCAAAGGCAGCAGCAGATGCTGCACAGACTGCAGCAACTACAGCAGCAGCATCAGACGCTACTACAAAGGCTAACGCAGCACAGGCTGCAGCAGAGGCAACCGCTTCAGCAGATGCAACTTCTAAGGTAGCATCAGAGGCAGGACTAAGAGCAACAGCAGTTACAAATGCAATATCAACCGCAGCAGCAGATGCCACAACTAAGGCTAACAATGCTAAGTCAGGTGCAGAAGCAACTGCTTCAGCAGATGCAACATCTAAGGCAAATGCAGCAAAGGCTGCAGCAGAGGCTACAGCCCAAGCAGCACTTGATGATGTACTTGATGGAACAACAGCATTTACAGAAATAAATGTAAATTCTGAGGCCAAGCAAATTGCAGCATCTTCTTCAGGAACAGCAACCGTTGTTGGAACTGCTTATCAGTGGGCAAAGGCAGACTATCGTTCAGCCAAACTCCTTGTTAAGATTGACAACGGAACAGATAATGAAATGTCAGAAATTCTAGTAACTCTAGACTCAACAGACAACATTGCAATTACAGAATATGCAATTGTTGGAACTAATGGATCAAGAGGAACAATCACAGCAGATATTTCAGGTGCAAATGTTAGAGTTCGAGTTACACCAACAAACAACTCAACAGTTAAAGTATCTGGAACACTTATTAAGTAATAAAAATTTGTGGGGAAAAGGGAGCAATAAATGACAACAGAGAATAAAGACTTCAAGGTCAAGAATGGCTTAGTCGTAGCAAACGGCGGTACATTCGGAAGTGCAGTAACAGTAGGAACACCAACTCTTTCTACTCATGCAGCAACCAAGGAGTATGTTGACTCAGTATCAATGTCTGTTGGCAGTACTGCTCCCTCTTCACCAACAAATGGAACGCAATGGCTAGACACAGGAACAAACAGAGTTAATTTCTATTACAATGGAGCATGGTATACCCAGGCAACTATTGATGATACAAATAATCTTCCACAGCATATTCACGATACTGCAATTGATGGAACTGGTTTCATAGTATCCCAGTTTTATGAAGGCGGATCATTTAATAGCCCATTGGGTGTAGGTTTAGATGCAGGTGGCCCAGACACATCAGTTTGGACAGTTGTATTTGATGGCGGTAGTGTAGTAGATAATTTCAATTAAAAAATTGATGTTATAATAAGGTTAAGTAATTGGGCAGCACCCATAAGGAGAAATAAAATATGGCAACAAGAATGCAACAGCGCAGAGGAACTGCAACGCAGTGGACTACTGCAAATCCAATTCTAGCAGCAGGAGAAATTGGATTCGAAAGCGGAACAAATAAGTTTAAGATTGGTGATGGAGTAAACACTTGGTCTGCTCTGACATATTATGCTTCTGCAGCCGAAATTGCTGCTCTTGTAGACGGTGCCCCAGATCTACTCAACACTCTTAATGAACTAGCAGCAGCCATCGGCGATGACGCCAACTTTGGTACTGCAATTGAAGCATCAATCAACACATCGGTAGACGAATCAACTGCTTTTGCTACAGCAGCAATTAATACACATGCTATAGACACAACAAATATTCATGGAATTGCTAATACAGCACTTCTAGCACTTAAGTCAGAAGTTTCAGATGTTGCAGCAGCAGCAACTCTTGAAGCATCAACTGCTCAATCCGCAGCAATTGCATCTGCAGCAGGTACAGCAGATACAAAAATTGGAGTACACAATTCAGATACAACAAATGTTCATGGTATTGCAGATACAGCAGTTCTTGCAACTGCAACAACAGTAGCAACTGCCAAGTCAGAAGCAATCGCAGCAGCAGCAACAGATGCAACAAACAAGGTTGCAACTGGTAAATCACAAGCAATAGCAGCAGCAGCAACAGCCTCAGAGTCTTACTCAGATGCTTCTATTACAACACATAACAATGACACTACTGCTGTTCATGGTATTGCAGACACATCACTTCTTGCTACAACTGCAGCAACTACAACAGCAATTTCAACAGCAGTAGCAGCACACGAAGCAGACACAACAAATGTTCATGGAATTGCTGACACAGCACTTCTAGCAACTAAGGTTTATGCTGATGGAAAGGCTTCAGATGCCCAGTCTGCAGCAACTTCTGCAGCAGCGACTGCAGCAGGATCAGCACTTTCAACACACAATTCAGCAACAACAAATGTTCATGGTATTGCAGATACAGCGCTTCTTGCAACTAAGACATATGCTGATAATGCAGCATCAACAGCAGTTGCAGCAGTAGTAGCATCAGCACCTGCAACACTAGATACTCTTAACGAAATTGCAATTGCTTTAACAGCAGATGAAGGAACAGCAGCAACTCTTGCTACTTTAGTTGGAACTAAAGCACCAATTGCTTCACCAACATTTACAGGAACTGTATCAGGTATTACAAAGAGCATGGTTGGTTTAGGATCAGTTGATAACACTGCAGATTCAGCAAAGCCAGTTTCTACAGCACAGCAAACAGCACTTGATGCCAAGGCACCTCTTGCTTCACCAGCACTAACTGGTACACCAACTGCTCCAACAGCATCTGCTGCAGATAATAGCACTAAAATTGCTACTACAGCATACGCAGATCGAGCAGCATCAAATGCAGCATCAGCATTAGTTGCATCAGCACCAGCAGCGCTTGACACTCTTAATGAGTTGGCATCAGCACTTGGTAACGATGCTTCATTCTCAACAACAATTACAAATTCTCTCGCTGCAAAAGCACCACTAGCATCACCAACCTTCACAGGAACAGTTTCAGGAATTACTAAGTCAATGGTTGGCTTGGATTCTGTAGATAATACTGCGGACACAGCAAAGCCAATTTCAACTGCTACACAAACAGCACTTGATCTTAAACTTGCTTCTGCAACTGCAGCATCAACATACGCACCACTTGCAGGCCCTACATTTACAGGAACTGTCTCAGGTATTACAAAGTCTATGGTAGGACTTGCAAATGTTGATAATACAGCAGATAGTGCAAAGCCAGTTTCAACTGCTACACAAACAGCACTTGATCTAAAACTTGCTTCAGCAACAGCAGCGTCAACATACGCACCGCTTGCCTCACCAGCACTTACTGGTGTTCCAACAGCACCTACAGCAGCAGTAGCAACTAACACTACACAGGTTGCAACAACAGCCTATGTTCGTGGAGAGGTTGCAGCACTTGTAGCGTCAGCACCAGCAGCACTTGATACTCTTAATGAGTTAGCAACTGCGCTTGGAAATGACGCATCATTCTCAACAACAGTAACAAACTCACTTGCTCTAAAGGCTCCACTTGCTTCACCTACATTTACTGGAACAGTAACAGTTGCAGCAGCAGGAGTAGCATTTACAGACGGTACACAGACAAAAGAAGGTGTAGCATCACGGACACCAATTGTTCAAAAGACAGCATCCTATACACTTTCAGCACTTACAGAAAGAGATTCATTAATTGAAGTTTCTTCTGCATCTGGTACAACAATTACAATCCCAACAAATACAGCAGTAGCGTATCCAATAGGAACATCTATTGATATTCTTCAAACTGGAGCAGGACAAGTAACTATTGCCCCAGTAGATGGAACAGTTACAGTTAACTCAACACCAGGTTTAAAACTTCGTACACAGTGGTCATCTGCAACTCTCTTTAAGAGAGCAGCAAATACATGGGTTGTCTTTGGCGACTTGACAGCGTAATACAAAATTCAATAAGAAAATAGGAGATTAATCATGGCAGCAGGTAAAAAGATCGGAAGAAAGGCACAAGCGTCAAATGACTTCTTGGAGCCAATGGCACCAACAGGTGTTACAGGAACAAACGTAGGAACAGGAAGAGCATTTAATAATGGTGCTGTATCTGTAGCGTTTTCCTTACCAGCACTTTCACCTGCTGCTACATCCTATACAGTAACTGCAAGTACAGGACAAACAGGAACAGGCTCAGCCTCTCCAATTATTGTAACTGGAATTGCATCAAATGCAACCCCAACATTCACAGTAGTAGCATCAAATGCTGCAGGAAATTCTGTAGCATCTTCAGCATCTGCTGCAGTAACTGTTACAACAGTTCCAGCAACACCTAGTGCTCCATCTGTATCATCACCTACTCCATCTGCTGGTGCTAACGTAGCAGGTACAACCACTGACAGCGTTTCTTGGACAGCACCAGATAATGGTGGTTCTGCAATTACCTCTTATACTTGGGCGTCTTCAGATGCTAAGGGTGGATCAACTGCTGGATTATCTGTTTCTGTAAACCAAGAAGGCGGAACATCTCAAACATACACAGTCTATGCAACTAATGCTAACGGCAACTCTGTGGTTTCAGCATCATCTGGATCAGTTACAACATTCTCATTTACACCATACTCATTTACGCCTTATGCGTTTACTCCGTATGCATTCACACCAGTTTACTCATTTACACCTTATGCGTTTACACCATATGCGTTTACTCCAGTGTATTCATTCACACCAGTTTATTCATTCGTGCCATACTCATTTGCACCGTATTCATTTACACCAGTGTACTCATTCGTACCATATTCATTTGCACCTTATTCATTTACTCCGTACGCATTTTCACCATATTCATTTACACCATATGCGTTTACACCATCTTACTCATTCGTACCTCTTAGATACTGTATTGATGAAGATACACAGATTCAAGTTATTGGAGTTACAGATTCTGTAGAATCTAAGGCAGCAAAAGATATTGTTGTCGGAGATAAGATCTGGTCTATTAACTGGAATGGTCTACTAGACGAATCAGTTGATCCATCAGCATCAACAGTATATCCAGAAATTCTAGACGGAATTGAAAGAGTTACTTCAGAAATTATTGCCATCGAACCATCAGTTAAAGAGAAGACACTATTCTTTAACGGTGACAAGGGTAAGAGATTTACTGAGGGAGAAAAGGTTCTCATTAAGAGAGACAACACTCACATCTTCCTTGAAGCAGAAAAGGTATTGACAACAGACTTTATCTTTGAAGCAACAGACAATGGCATGACAGAAACACCTGTAACAAGCGTAGAATATATCACAGAAACAAGAAATGTATTTAAGTTTAATGCATTCCCTGTAGATACAATCATCGCTGGTAACATGGTTGTCCACAACTCCAAGGTCTAAGAATTGCAAGGATTATCCACTAGTGGTATACTTGTATTATGAAAAAACATAATACTAATAATACCAACAAAATCACTTTTCTTCAAGCCTATCCACATCTAGTTGATGTTTTTCCATTGCCAGAACCAGGTACAAAAAATGTTCCACAATGGTATAAAGATCAGCCAAGTATTTCTGGACCAAACGAAGACACACCTCAAAATGGATCATTTAAGTTAACGGTAAAAAAGTGTCAAGCATTTTTTGATGCCATGTCTGTAGGATATATATTAAAAGTGCCAGTAGACATTTATGTAGATACAACGGATGGTAAATTTGAGGTACAATTGCCAGGGGAAATGCAAAGATTCCAACAAGAATTAATTGCACATCATTCTTCAGAGCAAATATCAAGGTTCCCAATGGATGCAGGGATTTATGTTAATCAAGTTTTTAGAATTCACCCTACATGGATGGTAAAGACTCCACCAGGATATAGCACACTATTTATGCAACCTATGCACCAACCTCCATCACCATTACAAGCAGTAGAAGCAATTATTGATACCGATGAATTCTTTTCAGATGGACATCTATCATTCTTTGTTAAGAAAAATTTCAAGGGAGTTATAAAGCAAGGAACTCCATTAGCACAGGTGTTTCCATTTAAGCGTGAAGATTGGTCCATGGAATTAGACAAGGAATGGGATCCAGAAAAAACAAATCTACAGCGCAGAGTTGTAAGATCAATGTTTCAAAATGGATATAGAGTAAAACACTGGCACAGAAAAGTCTTTAAGTAAGACTATTTACAAAAAACAATAACTATCAACTAACACTTTAGGTAGAGTTTTGCTTTTCATAAAACTCTGCTATACTTATAACTTATTCCGTTTTTGAAAGGACGATACACATTATGTCAGATTTTTTTAGTTTTAAACTTCCAGAGGATTTCGTAGAAAAATACAAGAACCAAGAAAGCCCATTTGGGTTTAAGGATGCAGCAGAAAATTCACTTGGAGAAATTACTTTTATTCGTACATATTCTCGCATGAAAGAAGATGGAACTAAAGAAAGATGGCATGAGGTTTGTCGTCGTGTAATCGAGGGTATGTATTCAGTTCAAAAAAATCATGCTAAAGAAAATCGTTTACCTTGGAATGACTACAAGGCTCAGAAGTCTGCACAAGAAGCATTTCAAAGAATGTTTGAATTGAAGTGGACACCACCAGGACGAGGTATGTGGGCATTTGGAACTCCTATGACTATGGAGAAGAAAAACTCAGCAGCACTACAAAACTGTGCAATGGTATCTACCAAAGACCTTGACAAGAATGATCCAGGAGCATTGTTTGCTTGGGTTATGGATGCATTGATGCTTGGTATTGGTGTAGGGTTTGATACAGTAGGACAGGATAAGCATTTCTCAATCTATGCTCCGACAGAACCCGAACAGGTGTTCGAAATCCCAGACACTCGTGAGGGATGGGTAGAGTCAGTTAGAATTCTAATCAACTCTTACCTCAGAGCAAACCAAAGTATTCAGAAATTTAACTATGATTTGATCAGACCCCTTGGGGCGCCCATAAAGGGCTTTGGAGGCGTTGCATCAGGGCCTGCACCTCTTATTAAGTTGCACGACCATATAGACCGTGTAATCGGCTCCAGAGCAGGTGAAACACTAGACTCTCGTGCTATCGTAGACCTTGTAAACCTCATTGGTACCTGTGTGGTATCAGGCAATGTTCGCAGGTCTGCAACTCTTGCTTTGGGTAATGCGGGGGATGAGACATTTATGAACCTAAAGAATTCAGAAATGTTCCCAGAGCGCAACTCATTTGATCCAGAAAATCCAGGGTGGGCATGGATGTCTAATAATTCTATTTCAGCAGAAGTAGGAACAAAGTACGAAGACTATGTAGATTTAGTTACAGAGAACGGAGAGCCAGGTTTTATATGGCTTGATGTTGCTCGTAATTATGGCAGACTAAAGGATGCGCCAGATGGAAAAGACTATCGTGTGATGGGCTTTAATCCATGTGCGGAGCAGCCATTAGAATCATATGAATTATGTACACTTGTAGAAGTGCACTTGAATCGTCATGAATCTAAGGAGGACTTCCTGCGTACCCTGAAGTTTGCATACCTATATGGAAAAACTGTAACACTTGTTCCAACACACTGGCCACAAACAAACGGTATCATGCAACGCAACCGTCGTATTGGTACATCACTTACTGGTATTGCATCATTTGCAGATCAAAAAGGTTTGCCAATTGTTCGTGAGTGGATGGATGAAGGATACAATAAGATTCGTCACTATGATCATCAGTACTCTGAGTGGCTATGTGTTCGTGAATCAATTCGTGTAACAACAGTTAAGCCATCAGGATCAGTTTCAATTCTTTCTGGTGCAACTCCTGGAGTTCACTGGGGACCTGGAGGAGAGTTCTTCCTTCGTGCCGTTCGTTTTGGAAACACAGATCCAATGATTCATTTATTCAAAGCAGCAGGGTACACAATTGAGGATGACGTAGTATCAGCAAACACATCAGTAGTTTACTTCCCAATTAAATCAGGTCATCCACGATCTGAAAAAGATGTAACATTATTTGAAAAGATTGCTCTTGCAGCAACTGCTCAAAAGTATTGGTCTGACAATGGAGTTTCTGTGACACTTTCATTTGACAAAGAAACAGAGTCAAAGCATATTGTTCCAGCACTTAATATGTACGAGGGACAATTAAAGGCTGTCTCATTCTTACCAATGGGAAACACAGTTTATCCACAACAGCCATACACAGGTATTACTGAAGAGCAATACGAGTCCTATATTGGCAAATTAAAACATATTGACTTTTCTGCAATTTACGACGGTGTAGATAATCTTGAGGCTCAAGGTGAATCATATTGCACTACAGACTACTGTGAAATTAAAATAAACAAGTAGCGTTCTGTGGTAAAATAGACTTACAATGTCTACCTCATCAAACCTATATGCAGAAAAGGTGTTTTCAGAACACCCAATTGCTTTGTGGGCATTAGATGATAAAGCAGACTATCTTTCTTTAATTACAGAGAGTCAAAGATCTTCTGCTAACTGGCAGAAAACAGATGGCGCTTTAGTAGAAAGAGCATTTCTAAAAACCTCTCCATTCCCAACCAGTATAACAAACACTCTTAATGCTAGAATTGGCAATGAGTCATTCAGCGAAATCGTATGCGTAACCGATGATATTATTAATTTTTCTGACATGAATAAGGATCTAAAAACATTTTCTATTGGAACATATTTTTACTCAGACACAGCAGCAATTTCTGGAATTCAGATTGGCTATGAATATTATGACACTTCTTCTGGAAAAATAATCCAGCACCTAAAATCTTTTCTATCTCCAGTAAGCAAGGAGTGGGCATTTATATCAGAAACCTTTGATGTACCAGATCAAAATACAACTATGAGAATTGTTATTAAAATAAACTACTTCTTTACAGATGATTTTGAAAATGAATATAACTTTAGTTTAAATGGTCTAAGCCTTGGACAATGGTCAGAAGAGTTTAACTCTACATCTTTGGGTGTTACTAAAGTTCCCGTACCACTTTTGCCAGGTAAATATGGAGTAGCAGCAGACTCTTATGGACTATCAAGTGATTACGGATACTACATTGTAAGCAACGGATCTCTTGTTGCAAAGAATACAGGAATACCTTTAGTCTACGGAGCAAGTGGAATAACAAAACTTGTTGATAATGGCGGAGATCCATGTTTGGTAATACCAGCAAAAGGCTTTTTACATGAAAGCGGAAAGTATAAAGACTATACATTTGAAATGTGGCTAAGGGTTACTAGTGACTCGATTGTCCCAAGAAAAATATTTGGCAAGGATACATCAGATGATGGTCTTTGGGTTGACGGAACCTCACTTATATTAAAAATTAATAACAACATTGCAACACACTATGTAGGTGAGTGGGGAAAACCTATGCTAATAGATATCGTGTATGGATCAAAAGGAGCAAGCCTGCTGCTCAATGGCGATGAGGTTTGCTCAATGACATTTGACGCATACGATTTAATTTTTCCAGAATCAGAAGACGATGAAACGCTGTGTTTTTATTCTTATGAAGATGTGTCTCCAGTAGAAATAGATGCGGTAGCAATATATTCATACAAAGTTCCACCCGTGGTTGCAAAAAGAAGATTTGTTTATGGTCAGGGAGTAGACTTTCCAGAAAATATAAATACGGCCTATAGTGGATCTTCTGTGTTTATTGATTATCAATATGCAGACTACACAAACAATTATATTTATCCAGACCTAGGTAAATGGAACCAAGGTGTTTTAAATAATCTAATTATTAAAAATAACAAACTATCTGTTCCTGATTACAAAGTTCCAGAACTTGTTGTAAACGGTGTAGAGGCAGTTGGTCTAACTAATTTTGTATTTTCTTCTGCATTTCAAACAGAAGCAGATAATTTTTTTACTTTTAAGCCAGCAGACTATTGGTCACACAATGGTTATTTAAAGTTTGATGGTTTTAATATATTACAAGAAGACTTAAAAGCCCTTTACGTTATTATAAAACCAACAGTGCTTCCATCTTTAGACGAAACCATTGTCCACATTGAGCAAGAAAATACATCAAACTATTTTTCAATAGTTATGAATGGATCAAATATAAAATACAATATTTTTTACAATGGAGAACTTGAGACTGTGTACACAATGCAACAGGTCCAGGTTGGAGAATTATTTCCCGTTGGATTAGATATTGAAAAGTTTGCAGATTTCTTTGGAAGAAACGTGTTGTCATTTTTTGGAAATAGGTCTTCTTTAAAACTGTATATAGGTGGAACAAAAGATTTTGCAAAAAGTTTTCATGGAAAAATATACAAAGTTGGACTTTGCAATGCAACAAACTTAGAACTAATCAAAACATTATTTAATGCAAAAGGTTGCTTTTTAGAATACGAAGATGTCTTTGACTTATATTATTCTAATCTGGACATTGACGCTGGAGAATATACTGGGACTGATCCAAATTTTTGGCAATACTTTCTAGATGGCGGTGCCCCAAACGGATACCCAGTTTATAGAATGATAAATCATATCGCAAGTTATACTCTCATTGTTAAAGAATATTTTAATAACTATTACTTTGATATTGCCGTTAGATCATCCTGGAAAGATTATCTTCCTTTGTCCTATTTGTCAGAATATGTAAAAGATATAAATAATGAAGATTATTATGACTTAGACTTTATTCAGTTTAACATTGACTATCCAGCACCGTCTAGATATCTAGAAGTTCCAGCAACTCCAGTTTCTTGGAAGTATGGTGTTCCAACTGTAGTCAATCCTGGACAGAGTAACGAAGAAACTATTCCTTCTCTTTCTGGAGAATACTCTTTCCCTATACAGAGAAACTATGATGCATTAGGAAATGAACTTTTTACTGGATATAACGACTATGAAGATTTAAAAAATAAAGTATCTAAAACTTACAAATTTGATACATCTGCTTCATACGTAAAGTCTTACATTAACTTTGAGTATATTTCTTCTGGTATAAATACTTCAGATTCATATTTTACAAAATTTGTACCAGCATCAACTGATGGAGTTGTCTCCCCAGAGTCTGATTGGATAAGAACAAAATATGAAGTTGTAGATAATATGGTTATCTATCCACCAGCAGAAGACACTTCAAAAATTGCAATGGTAACAAGGTTAGACTTTGAAATTGATGGAATCTTAACTCACGACATTAAAATAAAAACTTTAGAGTATTCTTCACAAGCATTTAATGAGTCATCTCCAAATCCAGTTGGAACAAGATTTGGAACACAGATATATCCTTATAGAAAATCAGGTTATTATTACAACTACAAGTCTAAGAACCCATTTACAATATATAAAAAGAGTAGTCCTTATTTGTTCTTAACTAGAAATAGTGGAATAACTCTTCGTGGTGATTTTAATTCAGCAGTAAGTCGTGGACTTTCAATTCCAATAAATCAAGGTCTTTCAAATAAGTATAGTGTTATAGCAATGCAAGCAGCGGTTCGTTTTGACCAAGATTTTTTCCCATATAGCCCGACACCAATATTTGAGGTAGAATCAAAAGACCAACATCTAAAATTCTTTATTGTTGCAAATAGTTCCGATGGAAAAAGAGGAACAGTTTATGCCATTAACTCTAAAACTGGACAATATGAAAATGGTATCTTGTTCTATCTTAATGGCAAGGTAGTTAAAGATCCAGTACTTACAGTTAAGGAATGGGCATTCTTAGGAATATCTTTTTCAAGAATATTAAATTTTGACAGTACTGCTGGAGCAATAAGAATAACTGGACCGTTAACATTTAATGTGATTTCGTATTACCAGCCAACAACTCTCCAGGAGATTCAACAGACATCATTTAGAAAGTGGTTTAGAGTTAAGTATGCAGGCGCCGAGACGCTAGATTGGGATTTTTGGACACCCGCATATCGCTGGGGAGGAATGTTAGTTCTTGCGACCAAGAGTTTCTATGGCGTAGATCCTGACATAATCTATAAGAGTTATACTGGAACTAATAAGATAATCATTGATACTGACAAAAAGGTTACCCTAAAAGGCTACGAATATAATTTTTATCAGGAAATATCATGGCAACAAAGCACCTCTACACCAGTATAATATGGTATACTTATGGTTATGAATCCAGAAAATCCAAAGAAAAAGCGTAAGCCATTACCTAAAATGAAGGGGCAGATTGGCGAGTCCCGTGCAAAAATTATTGAAAAGCACTATGAGTGGGGTTTGTATGTTTACAAAAAGTCTAATGGAAAATGGTTTACAGACGGAACTGGCTCTGTTTTAAACATTGAGTCAATGCGTGGAGACATTATGCAGATCTCAAAACTAAAAGAAGCAGCAAAACATTTCGGGGACGAAGGAGATGGAGAATGCATCTTCGTACCAGGATTAACTAGAATCTCAGAAGAAGAATACTCTGAGCAGAAGCAAAGACTAGCAGAAGGACTAATTCCTTCAATGAACGACCTTGGAGCAGTACAAGCAGCCAAGGACACTATTGCAAAGTATGGAAGTGATGACTAATGTCAGATAATTCAGAATATAGAATCCCAGCAAGAATCGATGAACTTGCACCAGCAGATGATACTTTTATTAAGCAAGATCCATTCAATAAGTCGTGGGATGATCTAAAAGTTTTTGAGGGACTAGAAAATAACTTTAAACGCAGAGCAAGCAGAATATCAAAGACAGAAGTAACACAAGCATACATTGACTCATCTAGAGCAGAAAGCACTGGAATTAATGGTGCAAGATCAAAAGAAATTAATCCAGGAACTATCTACAGAAATGGTTATGGTTTGTTCGATGTTATTACACCACCATGGAACCTTTATGAGTTAGCAAGTTATTACGATACATCATTTGCCAATCACGCAGCCATTGATGCCAAGGTAGAAAACATTGTTGGACTTGGTTATGACTTTGAGATTTCAGCAAGAACAATGTTAAAGTTAGAGTCATCTTCAGATAACGATGCAGTTGGCAGAGCAAGAAAAAGAATTGAAAGAGCAAAGATTGAAGTTAGAGATTGGTTAGAATCTTTAAACACAGAAGATTCATTTACATCTACAATGGAAAAAATCTTTACAGATCTTCAGTCTACTGGAAACGCATACCTAGAAGTTGGTAGAACCATTAAGGGCGAAATTGGATATGTCGGTCACATTCCATCAACAACAATTAGAATTAGAAGATTGCGTGATGGTTTTGTTCAGGTTATTGGAAACAAGGTTATTTATTTCCGTAATTTTGCAGCAACGAACCCAAACCCTCTTGGAACAGATCCAAGACCAAACGAGATTATTCACTTTAAGTCATACTCTCCACTAAACACATTCTACGGAGTTCCTGATATCTTAGCAGCAATAAACTCTTTGTATGGTGACTCACTTGCATCACAATACAACATTGATTTCTTTAGTAATAAGGCTGTCCCTAGATACGTTGTAACTCTTAAGGGTGCAAAGTTATCTTCAGAGGCAGAGGACAAGATGTTTAGATTCTTGCAGACAGGACTTAAAGGTCAAAATCATAGAACTCTATACATCCCATTGCCAGGAGATTCAGATGGCAATAAGGTTGAGTTCAAGATGGAACCGATTGAAAACGGAATTCAAGAAGGATCATTTAAAGAATATCGTAAGCAGAACCGTGATGACATTCTTGTTGCTCACCAGGTTCCATTGTCTAAACTTGGCGGGGGAGATTCATCAAACATTGCAGCAGCATTAGCACAGGATAGAACATTTAAGGAGCAGGTTTCAAGACCAGCACAGGATAAGTTAAGCAAGATGATCAATAAGATCATTCGTGAAAAGACAGATATTCTAGATTTCAAGTTCAACGAACTTACACTTACTGATGAAATTGCTCAGTCTCAGATCCTTGAGCGCTATGTTAAGAATCAAATTATGGTTCCTAATGAAGCAAGAACTATTCTTGGAATGCCACAAAGAGATGGTGGCGATGATCCAGTTGTTGCAAAGCCAGAGGCTGCAAATAATCCAGCAGATCGTCAAAGAGACGCCGAAAGAACCAACAATCAGTCAGATGGTTCTGCTACTATTGCTGGAAGAAATCCAAAAGGCGAAGGGCGATCATCTCAATAATTGAGATATGCTCAAAAAGGGGCATATAATATATACTACCATGACTATCTCTAAAGCCAACTGGAATTCCGAAGGTGACAATCTAAGGTTTTCTCTGCCTTTCAGTAAGGTGGATAAAGAACGTAGAACCGTATCAGGTTTTGCATCCCTTGACAACCTAGACAAGCAGATGGATATCGTTACAGCAGAAGCATCAATGGAAGCATTTGCAAAGTTTCGTGGAAATATTAGAGAAATGCACCAACCCTTAGCAGTTGGTAAAATGGTTAATTTTAAAGCAGAAAAATACTTTGATCCAGAATCAAAAAAGTTTTTTAGTGGTGTGTATGTATCTGCATATGTTTCAAAAGGCGCACAAGATACTTGGGAAAAAGTTCTAGATGGAACTCTTACTGGTTTTTCAATTGGCGGAAGAATGAACAAATGGGACGACGGTTATGACGAAAAGTCAGATACACCAATTAGAATTATTAAAGAATATGATTTAGTTGAGTTGAGTCTTGTAGATTCCCCAGCAAATCAGTTTGCAAATATTATGTCCGTAGAAAAGGTTGATGGTGTAAATATGGTTAAAGGCGACAACACAATAATTGAAAATGTTTTTTGGGATACAGAATCTGGAATTGTAACAGTTTCAGAAAATGAATCAGAGAATAGCCCAATCTCTGGTGAACCAATGAAAAATATAGGGTTCGTTGAAAAAACGGATAATGAAAAAACAACAATGATAAAATTCTTAGTTGATAGTGCTAAAGGCATTAATACTTCTAAGATTAACAAGGAGGTAAAACCTATGACAGAAAATACAGAAATCGTTGCAGAAGTTATTACAACAGAAGCACCAGTAGAAGTAGCAAAGTCAGAGGTCGCTCTAAAGGCAGATGCAAAGACAGAAGAAGTTGTAAAGGCTTCAACATGTCCAGATTGCGGAATGTCTATGGACGCATGTAAGTGCGATTCAAAGTCTGATGCAGAAACAGAAAAGGCTGCAAAGCCAAAACCTGACGAAGCAGAATCCGCAGCAGAGGCTGCTGCTGAAACTCCAGCAGATGAAGAAGCAGAGGCTAAGAAAAAGCCTATGCTCCCTAAGTCAGATGAAGTAATTGAAGGATCAGTCACAAAAACAAATGACGATCTTGAAAAAGCCTTTAGCGATCTAGTATTAACAGTTAAATCTTTGCAGGCAGAAGTAGAAATGCTTAAGTCTTCAAAAGTTGACGTTGAAGTAGTAAAAGAATCATTCACAGAGGTAGCAAAAGATATTGCTGCAGCAAAGAATGAATTTGATAGATTTGGAAAGAGAGTTGAAGCGGTGGAAGCCGATACTGCTTTCCGAAAGTCTGGCGATCTCGGCGAGATTGTACAGGATCAACCTGAAATGGTTGAAAAATCCCTATGGGGCGGTAGTTTCCTCAAAACAGCCGATCTATTAAGTTAGAAAATCACAGGAGGTGACAATATGTCGGAACAAAATATAGAAAAGAACCAGCCAGGTACTTCAGGTAACCTAGGCGGAACTGCACCAGGACTCTATCAGGGTCAGGGCGCATTCGCATCTGGATCAGATGCAGGTTCAAACGTACCAGGTAACTATACCGATGGTGGAGTTTTGGGTAATATCCCAGCAGCACTATCAGGAGTTAACACTGGACCAAACGCAGTAAATCCTTCAGGTGAGGCTGGCAGCGGAATTCTCCGCCCAGAGCAAGCACGTCGTTTTATCGACTACGTGTGGGATGCTACAATCCTCGCCAAAGATGGCCGTCGCGTTACTATGAGAGCCAATACAATGGAACTCGAAAAGGTAAACGTCGGAGAGCGTGTAATTCGTGCAGCAGCGCAAGCAGTTGGCGATTACACAAACGCAGGTGCAACATTCTCAAAGGTTGAATTGACTACAAAGAAGATTCGTCTTGACTGGGAAGTATCTTCAGAATCACTAGAAGATAATATCGAAGGTGCAGCACTAGAAGATCACATTGTACGCTTGATGACAAACGCTTTCGGTAATGATATCGAAGACCTTGCAATCAACGGCGATGGAGCAACTGGTTCATTCCTTTCAATTATGGATGGATTCGTAAACCGTGTAAAGACAGAAGGAGATGCTCACGAAGCAGTTGTTACAGTTGCTAACGGAGGATGGACTCCAGAAGTTATGCAGAAGGTTATTCTTGCAATGCCACGAAAGTATCGTGCACTCAAGAACAACCTAAAGTTCTACGCTGGTACAGATGTTTTCCAAGGTATCGTTAAGAATAACGGTACACTTGCTGATGCAATTGCAGAAGCATTTGGTTCACACGCAGGTGCTGCTGGAACTCCAGCAATGCGCCAATCATACCTAGACGGTAATGATCAGACATTCGGTGGAGCACGTACAACACGTGTTCTAGGAATTGACGTACAAGAAGTTCCATACTACCCTGCAGGATATGTCGATTTGACATTCCCACAGAACCGTGTATGGGGATTCCAGCGTGACATCACTGTAAACCGTGAATACAAGCCAAAGAAGGACACTGTAGAATATACAGTCTTCGTTCGCTTCGGTATTCAATGGGAAGAGCAGGATGCAATCGCATGGGCTGACGCTGCAGCAGATGCATAATGTGTAAACAGTAAAAATTAGGGGGAGTAGGAGTTAACGCTCTTACTCCCCTTTATAATTTATAATGATATAATACTAACAAGGAGGAATCATGGAAAATATGAATAATAATCCAATTGAAGAAGAAGCAGCACATGAAGCACCAGTTTTTGAGACACCAGTTGTTGAGCATTCTGTTGTAGAGGCACCAGTTGTCGAGCATGTTGTAGAGAATTCAGTTGTTGAAGAGGCTGTTCAAGCAGTCGTTGAAGCACCTGCATATCAGGCACCTGAAGAAGTTCAGGCACTTGGATCAGTAGCAGACGGAGTCATTGGTGCTACTACAGCAGTCAAGGCTACCCCAAGAAAGAAAAGCGCAAAGCCAGAAGAAAAGAAAGAAACAGTTGCTCTTTACTCAACAAAGAATGTTACATGGTCAGAGGTAGGCAAGGTTTACCGTGGCTATAATATTGTTGATAAGGATGCAGCAGAAAAGTGGCTAACTCGTTCGCACATTCGCATAGCAACCCCAGAAGAAGTTGCCAAGGAATTCGGTAAGTAATTCATGGAGATATTGAGAGTTCCGCCATACGAAACAATTGCAGTAAACTTTGTTGTTCCTTCAGGTTACAACGATGTAGACATTTATGCAAGAGTTACGGATATGGCGGATCTTTCAATACAAGAAGTAGAATTTTTAGATTCATCTACAGGAGATGATTTAGAGATTTCTCTTCCTGGCAGATATGACAATAATTACAGAGTAGAACTTTTTAAAATTGTTAGCGAGACAGAAGTTTTAATTTACGAAGAGTTTTATGAATTAATCAGGCCATACGTAGATCCAAATATATTGGGAACAACAGCATCGGAAATTGCTGAATACACAACATTAGAGTTAGTTGCAAGATCAATTATTGACACATTTGTAGTCGAAGGATTTTATAACAAAAAGATAACAGTCGTTGGCACAGGTAATGGATCAGACTATTTTCCTTTGTGGAACAGGGCCTACAAGATATTTAAAGTGTATGAGAATAACGAACTTGTCTATGACAGATCGACTCCAGATACAAACAAATACAATTACTTAATAACATCAGACAAGACTGCAATACAAAAGGTTTATGACGGACAACTAAATAGGTATGAGTCAACAGGACCAAACCTTATTTCTGGAAGAGGAGATCTTGGATACTATGGATACAGTGCATCTGGATTTCCTACAAACTATGACTACACAATCGTTCTTGATCAGGGATACTTAACCGTTCCTGCAGACATCAAATACGCTTCAAAACTTTTAATTGAAGATTTAAAGTGTGGCAAGTTAGACTATTACAAAAGATATGTAACTGCATACAATACAGATCAGTTTAGGATTCAGTTTGACAAAACAATGTTTAATGGTACTGGCAACTTCTTGGTAGATAAGATACTGAAGAAGTATGTTAAGAATATTACCAGGCCAGGGATAATTTAATGATATGCGAAGAGCCAGACTTTATCTTTCCAATGCAGGCGGATGTATATTATCCAATTGTTGATCAAGGTGTTTATGGAAATGTTAAAAAGAGTTGGGTTCTAGATAAGACTATTGCTGCTAACTTTAATGCTGTTGGCCGTAAGGGTGTAGAAGAATTTACACCTAATGTAAATATTACACAAAAAAGTAATTTAATTGGTAGAGTAAAAACAGACATAAGAATATCAAGTTTAGATGCACAAAACTCAGTAACAAATATTCTTATAACTAATATTCGTGATAAAAACTGTAATTATATATACACAGAAACAGCAGGACCAAGAGCAGGAAAGTCTACAATTTTTGAAATTGCAACACAGGAACCATTTGTAGGACCATTTGGCGGTATTGAATATTATAATCTTGTTATACGCAGATCTGAAAACCAGGCGGTAGATGTATGATTAAAATAAGAATGGATAGCCAACAGTTTCGCAAAGAGATGGATAACATTATGGAATACTCTCTAGGATTTGTTGATGGAGTTCAAGTTGGAAAACATGCCTTTTTTAGAAATCTTGGCCCACTTGTTGAAGAAGAAGCATCACAGTTTATTGATGCAAACGCAAGAGTAAGTTATCAAACATTGCATCATGTTTATGAATGGGGTCAATCAGGAAGTTCTTCAGCAAGGTTATTTGATATTAAGTTTGCTGTTAGCAACCTTGGCCTATCTTTTATTTCAGAGTTTAAACAATCAAAAACTATTCAAAATGGATCAAAGGTTCCTTTTGAGAATAAAGCAAAGATTATGGAACTTGGTCAACCAGTTATCATCCAGCCAGTTCATGGAGAAACCTTAAGGTTTGAAGTAGGTGGGCAAGTTGTATATACTAAGAAACCAGTACTTGTAGAAAACCCTGGGGGTAATACAAAAGGACAATTTGAAAATGTTTGGGACATGTTTTTTAGCAAATATTTTACTCAAGCATTTTTAAGATCAAGTGGAATTTCTGAACATTTTTCTAACCCAACTGTTTACAAGAGAAACTTGGCTGCTGGTAAAAGGGGTGGTAGATCAACGGGAATGTCTGTTGGATCTCGATGGGTAGCAAATGGAGGTACAGCATAATGTCAACATCAACACTAAACACACCAGGGCTATGGGTGAATAAGTATCTTCAAGAAAAGATATATGGAGGCACAAAAATGGCAATGCCATTTTTTCCAACAGCACCAAACACAATCGATGACTTAACAGAGCAGTGGGTAGTTATAAATGATGAAAAACTGCCCTATCAAGGAGTTGTAGCCGTCTATGACCGACTAATAAGAATGAGAAGATCTCCTTTCCCACACATCAAATGTGAACAACTTTTATATTACTTTTATGCAACTCAGAATGGTGTTACAGAGAGCATGATTCAGATACAAGAGGCTGTTTTAAGGCTCATGGACCGTGGTGACGAATCAGCCCAAGATATAAATGCCTGGGCAAAAGGCAAGTCGTTTAATGGCATGACCTGTAAGTTCTACTTCCATAACTTTAAGATATACCAACTAGAGGAAGTCAGAGACATTATTGACTTTGGAACAGCCCGAACCTTTGGCGGTAACAAGATAATCATTGACTACGACTATCACCAGATGCAAGATGTCATTGATTCTATAGTCCCCTAAAAAGGGATGATATAATTATCATGAGGAAACAAGCCCTTTAATCTATAAAGAAAAAAGAGGTGAAATACATGGCATATACACGTGGTAGTTCTAACGATATTATCGTTGGAGCAGCAGCACTCTTCACATACGAAGCAGGCGCACTTGCAGACGCAGATCGACCAGCGTTCGTGGCAGGAACATCATACAAGGATACTCTCCAAGGTGATGCAGACTTCCGTAACGTTGGATATACAATGAATGGTTTGGAAATTCAATTCCAGCCAGATTTCGGTGAAGTAAAGGTTGATCAGATTCTTGACGTTGCTAAGTTATTTAAACAAGGCATGCAGGTTTCATTAAAGACTACATTCGCAGAATCAACACTAGAAAATCTTTTATTTGCACTAGCAGGTAAGGATTCAGACCTAGCAACAGTTGCATCAAATCCAACACTAAACATGTCGGCAGGCGATATTGGCGATGTGCCAGTAGAGCGTGGCTTGATTGCAGTTGGACCAGGAACTGGAGACGCAAACGAGAATATCGAGCGTGTCTACGTTGCATACCGTGCACTTTCAATTGAGAGCGTATCAGTATCAGCAAAGCGTGACGAAGCGACAATGTTCGAAGTATCATTCCGTCTTCTTCCAAACGACAATGGGTCATACGGTAAGATCGTAGACCGCACAGTCAGCGCATAATACAACTAAATATATGAGAGGCTCAATCCTTCGGGGTTGGGCCTTTCTGTTTGGTATACTTATATAATGGCTACAGAAATATACAATACTGGAATTATTTATTTGATTGACGGAACTGAGTTAGAAATATCTCCTCTTAAGATTAAATATCTAAGAAAGTTTATGGATGACTTTGAAGGTGTCCGATCAGCAAAAGGTGACATCGAGGCTATATCTGCTCTTGCCATTTGTGGAATGAACTGTATGAAGCAATATATGCCAAAGATTTCAAAATCAATTGAAGACTTTGAAGATGCAATAGATTTAAAAAACATATATAGATTGCTAGACTATGCTGCAGGAATCAAAGTAGATGAAAAGTCTGACGAGGGAGTAAAGGATCAAGCAGTTAAATCTGGAGCAACATGGGAAGACCTTGATTTGGCAAAACTGGAATCGGAAGTTTTTTTGCTGGGTATTTGGAAAGACTTTGATGAACTAGAAAGATCTTTATCAATGCAAGAAATAACTGCAATCTTAAATATAAAAAGAGATGAAGACTATGCTACAAAAAGATTTATGGCAGCAATGCAAGGTGTAGATTTAGATAAAAATGCTAATAAAAGTAATGCTTGGGAAGATATGAAGGCTAGAGTTTTTAGTCGTGGACAAGCAACTGATGCAAAAGATATTCTTGCCCTTCAAGGTCAGAATGCAGAAAGTGCTGGATTTGGTATTGGAATGGGCCTAGATTACGAAAAAATAGATTAAAATAAGCCCATCGTTATGGTATAATTAATTAACAAACCTATTGGAGGAAAGAATGTCAGAATCAACAACCAAGAAGATAACTCTCATTGATGGTACAACCATTGATGTTAGACCGCTAAAGATTTCTTTGCTTAAGCCTTTTATGAAGAGATTCCAAGAACTTTCAGACGTATCAGACAACAACGATGAGTCAATGAATGTTCTTTTAGATTGTGTAGAAATTGCATTTAAGCAGTATGTAAAGGAAGAAGTTACTCGTGAGGCGCTAGAAGATAATATCGACTTGCCAACAGTATACGCAGTAATCGATGCAGCATCTGGTATTCAACTTACAGATCCTACAGCATTGCTTACATCAAAATAATAAAAAAATGAATAGGGGTGTCATGAATAGTGTCTGATGTAAATGCTAATATTGGTATACATTTTGACACTAGTGATGCTCTCGCTCAACTAAGAAGGCTTCAGGCTGGACTTAGCAAATTCAATCAAGCCTTAACAGAAGGCAATGTTGCTGCTGCAAATGCACAAAAGGGTTTAAACTCACAACTTATTCAGTCTATTAATGCTACTGGAAAGTTTGTGGCATCACAAAAGACAATTGCTACGAGCACTACAGCATTTACCGATGCCCTAGAAAAAAATAAATTAAGTATGGGGCAGTACCTTAGATATACTGCTGCTGCTGCTACTATAAATAGCAAAACTTTAAAAGGACTTTTTGCACAAGAAAAAGATGTTTTAAATAGAGCAATGAAAGATAGAGTTAAAACTCTACAAACTCAATATGTTCAACTAACAAATGCTAATGGAGAACTTGTAAAGGTTCTTCAAGTTGTTCCAAAACACCTACAGATGGTCAATGGTCAGTATGCTGACTATGCAACAAGAACACAGATGGCTGCCCAGAGACAGCAGTTCCTTAATCAACTTCTTAAGCAAGGCTCAACTCAACTCTTAAACTTTGGTAAGAATACTCAGTGGGCAGGCCGTCAGTTAATGGTTGGTTTGACCATTCCTCTATCAATTCTTGGTTCCACAGCAGCCAAGGTATTTAGAGAAATGGAACAAGCAACAGTTGCATTCTCAAGAGTTTATGGAGATATGACAACAAGCATTGGAGATACTGATAAGGCTATTGAAGATATTAAGTTGCTTGGAAAAGAGTTTACAAAATTTGGAATTGCTGTTAAAGATACCATGGATATGGCAGCCAAGGCTGCAGCAATGGGTCTTACAGGCGGAGATCTAGTTGCACAAGTTACACAGGCAACAAGACTTTCTGTGCTTGGCCAAGTAGATCAACAGCAAGCACTTTTGACAACTATTTCTCTTCAAAATGTTTTTGGTATATCTGCAGATGAATTAGCAAAAAAGATTAACTATCTTAACGCCGTAGAAAACCAAACCGTTTTATCTATTGAAGATTTAACAACAGCAATTCCAAAGGCTGGTCCAGTTGTAAAGCAACTTGGTGGATCTGTAGAAGATCTTGCATTCTTTATGACTGCAATGAAAGAAGGTGGAATCAACGCTTCAGAAGGTGCTAATGCACTTAAGTCTGGTCTTGCATCTTTAATTAATCCATCTAAAAAAGCAAGTGAAATGCTTGCAGGATTTGGCATTAATGTTAAAGGAATTGTAGAAGCAAATGCTGGAAACTTAAAAAATACTGTTATTGGTTTTGCAAGAGCGCTAGATACACTTGATCCTCTTAACCGTGCAAGAGCAATTGAACAAATGTTTGGCAAATTCCAGTTTGCCCGTTTGTCAACACTATTTCAAAATGTTACAAAAGATGCTGGTCAAGCAGGAAAAGCACTTGCACTTGCAGGAGCATCTGTTGAAGAACTAGCAATTCTTTCTGAGCGAGAACTTGGTAAAGTAGAAAATGCTGTTGGAGTAAAATTCCAGAAACAACTTGAAAACTTAAAGATACAACTTATGCCAATTGGAAAAGCCTTTTTACAAGCAATAACCCCAGTTGTTCAATTTGCTACTAAAATTTTAGAAAGGTTTAATAATCTTAGTGATGGAACAAAGAAATTTGTTGTTGGATTTATTGGAGTTATTGGTGGAATTGCACCAATTCTTTTGATGACTGTTGGTCTTGTTGCTAACGGTGTTGCAAACCTTATCAAATTCTTTGCTATGCTTCGTGGCGGAGTTGCAAAACTTAATGGTCAAAATAATGTTTTGGGTGGAGGGTTTGATTATTTAACTCAGGCAGAAACAGAAAACCTAGCGCAAACTCAAGCACTCCATGTATCACACACTGATTTAATATCAACATTTAATGTTGAAAAAACATCTGTAGAACTTCTAGCAGCAGCATATCAGAATGCAGCATCACAGGCTAGAGCCCTTGCATCTGGTTCACCAGGATTATTTAATACTGTGCCAGGACCAAAGGGTGCAGTATCTGGTTTACCAAAGTTTGCAGATGGAAAAGTTCCAGGTAATGAATCTGCAGGAGATAGTATTCTTGCACTAGTTGCACCAGGAGAAACTATTGTTCCATCAGCACAGTCAAAGAAATATGGACCGTTACTAAAGGCAATAATGGGAGATGCTCTTCCAGGTTTTAAAACGGGCAGGTATAGAGAAAGCGCAAGTCAAGCAGACAAAACTTATAGCGCTGGACAGGCTGCTGGAGATTCGACTACTCAAGACTATATAGAAAACGAACTTGGAAGAATTAGACAGTTAAGCAAGAATGCTTTAATAAAATATGCTGATGCAACTGGAAAAGATGTATCAGATACTTCATCTAAAGCCTTAGAAGAAATTCGTGACTCAATTATTTCTGACTTTAAAACAATTATTACAGAAGTTAAAACAGCGACTGGCAAAGTAACTGAAGAAACGATTGCAGAAATTGGAAAGAAGTTTGATCCAGCAAAAGGTTCAAGTAGAATGGGAGCCTACCATCCAAAGTTTGATCAACTACAAAGACAAGAGTTTTCGCATGTTGGACAAACCAAGAAGGTTGATGCAAGTGAAGGTGATGGATTAAGGTTAAGTCCAGAGGCTAGAAATCAAGTAGAACTTATTAAAAAATTCTATGGCGATGGTGGTGGCAGTGGGGATGGTACTATGCCAGAACTTAAAGTTGCAGATGCTCATGGATTTATGCTACAAGGAAAATTAAATAATGCAATGTCAACTAGAGGAAAGTCTCAGTCTTATGAGGCTAAGAATGGAGCAGGAAGTTTAGGAAGAGATTTCCAGGCAGATTTTGAAAAGACTGGCGCAGGAAAATGGCGAGCCATGACTGAAATGATGGGTGGAGATTTTGATAAACTAAAAGGACAAGCAGAGACCTATGATAATTTATTATTAGAAAAACTAAAACAATGGAATGCAGATAATGCTAATAAAAAAGTACCAGAAATTTTTAATGATGCTACATTTAAATCACTTGAATCTCAAGTAACAGCAGATATGCAAAGACTTGCGCCAGAATTTGCGGGAATAGTGGATCAAGCAAAACAAAGTATTACAGCAATAAGAATAAGCCTTGGACAAGACTTTGATGAAATAAATGCAATGCTTAAGGCAAATGGCGCTGGAAGCCTTGGAACAAATCCAAACAATGCAAAGATACTTAATCATGAAGCAAGACCAGAAGATCCTAAATTGCTAGGAACAATGGCTCCAGAAGGTATTGCAAATCAGGTTGATGCAGACCTCACTGCAGCCGAACTAAAAGCAGAAACAAAGTCACCATCAAAAAGAACTCAAAGACTTGGTAAAGATATTGCTGATGGTCTTGCTCTTGGCTTAGCAGACGGCAAGGATGGAGTTAAGGCTCAGTCATCACAACTTACCGATGCAGCACTCCCAACAGCAGCAGAAACACAAGCAAAAGTTGACAAGATGGATCTTACAAATAAAGCATTCTACGATGACATCAATACTCCAGAAATGCGTGACCAAAGACAAGTGCTTAAGTCTCAAGATAGACAAAGAAGAAAACTTGGGGCTACAACAACAGTAGACTCTGTGTCAGAAACTCCAGTCACATCTCAAACCTCATCATTAATAATTGCTTCAACAAAAAGAACTGAAACAGCAGCAGACCAGTTAGCAGTTAAAACTGAAGAAGCAGTTGCAGCAGAAACTCAAGTAGTTCAGCAAATTAGAGATGAGAGTAAGTCTAGGGTTACAATAAAAGGTAATACAGTAAATATTGGTAAGGCTCGTGAAGAAGCAGACAAGGCTGAAAACGAAGCAGCAATCACTAGAGCACGAGCAGCAGCACTTGAAAATGAACAAGCAAAACAAAAACGTACTGGATCACCAACTACTATTACAGATGAACAAGTTCTTGCTGCTAAAGAAAAGGCTAATGCTGCAGAATTAGAGTATGCAAAAGTAAGACAACAATTGGCAGAGCAAGGAATTACTGCAGCACAACCAGGCAAGACACAAGAACAAATAATTCAAGATCCAGTAAAGACTCCAGCAAAAATTAAAAAAGAGCAAGAACTTATTGCAAATGGAACTGTAGAGCAAGGTGACGGACTAAGAAGAATTGTTGATGGAACAAATGATACAGCAGACTCAACACTATTGGTTGCAGATCAGACAGATGAACTTGCAACAGTCACTGGGGATATTATTCCAGCACAAACAGACAACTTAGATAATGTAGTTACAACAGCAACTCTAAATGATGCAATTGTAGGAACTACTGGAGACATTCATGATTCTACAATAGATACAGCAATGTCTCAAGAAGAAATAGTTAAACTACAAGAACAAGAAAAGTTTTTAAGAGAGCAAATGAATGGACAACTGGCGCAGCAAAATGCTGCTCTTGCAGCAGGCAGTGATTTTAGCCAAACAGGTAAAAAGAGATACACTAAAGATCAAGCCCTACTTGAAGCCTATGGTGATGGAACTCCAGAAAACCCAGGGTACACACAAGACAAAAATGGACACATACTATTTGATCCAGAGTTAGATGCAAATGGCAAAAAACAACCAACAACTATGACTGAAAGACAGATTAAAAAGAAGAAGCGTGGCATGCGTAGAGAAAAGGTTGGCAAGTATTCTGGTAAAGCAACTGGAGCACTAGGAGCAGCCACAATGGTTGCAGGCATGGTAGGAGCACCACCACAAGTTACAGCAGCACTAGGAGCAGCAACTACTGTTGCACAGTTTGCACCTATGCTTGCAGGCATGGGTCCAGTAGGTTGGGCTGCAGCAGGAATTATGGCAGTTGGTGCTGGAGCATATATGCTTAACAAGCACTTTAATGACATGGCTGCAGCAGCAGGAAAATTTGCAATTCAAACATCTGCTACTAGAGAAAGCATGAAGAAGATGGGAGAGATGACTGGTAAAGTTGGTGCCTCTCAAATTATGGATAGAAGACGACAGGGTTCTCAGTATAAAAAGTATAATGAAGACTTTAAAAGTCAAGATCCATTTGGCAAAAAGTTTCTGGGTTCAGATCTTGGAAAAGATACAAAGAAAATATTTAAAGAAAATATGGCAAAGTTTGGAGAAACAAAAGCAGTAGATGATCTTGCATTAAAGTTAGCAACACAAGTAGCCGATGGTGTATTAACTGGAGATCAAGCAGATAGCATTGCTCAAGCCCTGGGAATATCATTAGGAAAACAAAGTATTTCACTACAAGTGATTGGAGAAATGAAAACTCTTATTGGTCCAAACGGAGAAAACCTTAAGAAGGAACCAGTTAAAGCAAGACTTATGTTATTAGCAAATGCAAGAGCAAGAAGCAACAAAGCCCTAGCCAACTCCGAAAAGAAAGATACATCTTTTACACAACAAAGAAAAGATATTGCTGCTGCTGCAGCATATAATATGAATAATCTTGAAATGGCATCTATGCTGGCAGATCAAGTAGCACTTGAATATGAAACACAAAAGAAAAAACTAGAAACAGAAATAGCATCTACTGCAAACTTGCAGAAAAAATTAGATTTACAAAAAGAACTTGATATATTAGTCAAAGCAGCACCAGCCAATGAACAGGCAATGAACACTGCCATATTAAATCAAATAATAGCAGGGGAAGCAGATTTTAAGAAAAACTATAGTAGCCTCTCAATTGGTTCTGGATCTCAAAAAGAAGATGCATTTTTTGATTCATCAAGAGCAGTTGTTCAAAATACATACAAGGGCACTAATCAAGAAAAGGCTTCAGAGAAATTTTTAAATAAAACAGAAGCATTTACTGATCTTGGAAAGACAGATAAAAACGGTGTCTTTAAGTCAAATGGTCTTACTGGACAATTCCAAGCACAGCAACTTCAGGCAAAAATGGAACTTCTTGTTGGAGGAAAAATTCTTTCACCAGAAGACGCAAACTCAATGATTGATCTTTTTGGATCAAATCTTGGAGAGTTGTCACAAGTACTAAATCTGTCAATTTTAGAACATGGAACTGGAAAAACAAAAGAATTATTTAATATGTTTACAGAGTTTAAAAATAAAAAATTAGGCTCATCTCTTGTTCAGTATATTGTTTTAAATAAAAAAGATCCAGCACAATTTGACGCTACAATGGAAGCCTTAGCCAAAATAAAAGGTTTAGACGGAATAACTATTGACATGGAACTTTTGTTAAAGGGTGGAGGACCAGTATTAGAAGAAATAAAGAAAAGAGTTGAGGCTGTTGAAAAAATAAAGACAGACCTAGAAAAACAAGATAAACAAGATAAACAAGATAAAAAGAAACCAAAGAGTAAAGAAGAAGAATCAAAAGACATATTAGAAAAAGCAAAGAGTAGCGATATTGCATCAGCACCAGCAATTGAGGCCCTGCAAGCAGACGGTGAAAAAATGGCAATATTTCAAAAAATGTCACGAGAAAGACAAATAGAGTGGATTCAATCTTTAGCAATTACATATGCACAACAAAACAGTCTAACAGCAGATCAGATTAAAGCCCAAAAAGAGGCTTGGGTCCTTCAGCAAATGCAAATTGGAGATGACACAAGATTACTAGTTGATGGATCCGCTGCTTACGTTAAAGCAGCAGACAAATTACGTGAACTATATGATAAAAAGGGACCAGGAGAAAGAGCACTAGATTTAAATATTCTTTATGCTGATCCAAAAAATGATCCTAAAAATATGAAGACGGACACCACCATCACAAAAGATAGAGACACAACTTACGACGATATCCTAAAGCGTCTTAGAAACGTACGTAACGCCGCAATCGATGCCTCCCTTGGATTTAAGGAACTTCAAAGAGCCATTGCAGCAACAGGAAGCAAGGCTGTTGGAAATAAGTTTAAGGGTCTTGAGCAACAGTTAATTAAGATGGGTCAGACTAGCCAGTTTACAGACTACCTTGCTGGCCTTGATACAAAAGACTTAAAGAAATTTGCCTATACAGCAACTGCTGCTGATGTAAAAAAGAAAAAGGGTAAGCAAAAATATACTCAGGTAGATCCTGAAACTGGAAAGATGGTTACAAAGTACCAGGAGTTTAAAGCAGGAGATACTGTTCTTACTCAAGCGGGTAGAGATATGGAGCAGGGATACAAGAAGGCTATTATTGGAGACTACAATAAGGAACAACTTAAGTCTGTAACACTAGCACAGCAGGAGATTGCAGCAAGAGGAAAACTTTTAGCACTAGGATATGATGAACTAGATATTCAGACAATGCTTGCAGATGAAAATTATAAGACACTTATTGCTACAGGCAAGGTGGCAAAAGCAGAATTAGAAGTTAATGCTTCACTCACAAAGCAAGTAAGAATTAGAAATCAAATAAATGGGGCAGTTGCTGGTCAAAAGGATTTGCAAAAAGTAACGGCTAATCAAAAGAGAATTCCAGAAGTTGTTGCAATGATGCAACAGGCAGGAATGGATGCACAAGGTATTAGAGAAGCAATATCAGATCCAGCAATGCTAGATACATTAATTAATGGTATGGATAATTTTGCTACTCTTGCAAAAGACGCTCAAGATGAATTTAACCATTTGCTTTCACAAATTGATGAAATACCAGAAAGAAAAATTATTGAGATTATGTTTACTCAATCAAAAGAAGAGATAGCAATTAACGCAGCAAATGCTGCAGCAGAAATGTTCGATGCCTACAAACAAATTGAAGAAAACTCTTTAAAGAACGAACAGGGAAATACTTTTGCTGGTCTTCAGGTTATGATAGAAAGTCTAAATAATGACTCCAAGATTGCACAAGATGCTATTAATGCAACTCAATCCAAAATTGATGATATGCAAAAATCAGTTGAGGCAGATCAAAGAAAAATTGAGCAAGACTTTACTAGACCAATTGAAAAGAAACAAAGAGATATAGATAAGTTAACAAGAAGTGCTGAACTTAACTTTACTAGACCAATCCAAGCGCTACAAGAAAGATCTGCAGTACTCTCTCATGACTTAGATGTCATGAACAAGGCTGCAGAAGCAATCAATGAAAAATATGATAAGCAACAAGAAGCATTAACAAAAGTTTCTGAAATTAATCAGCAGATTATTAGCCAACAGCAACAGCAACTTGGCTTGGCAGATGCCCTTTCACAAGGAGATATTTCAGGAGCAGCAAAAGCAATTCAAGATATGCGAGCCTCAAATGCAGCAAACTATGCAACCAGCGCACAAGATGCTTTACAAAAAGCAAGAGAGAATGAGGTTGGTAGTCTTCGTGGAGGAGTCAGCGGTTTATCTCAGAAAGATATTGCAGCAGAGCAATATGATATTAGTCAAAAAACTTACAACCTAGAACTTCAAAAGGCTGCAGTAGATAAACAAATTCTTGCAATACAAGACTCCATATATACTCTAGAACAAAATAAACAAATAGCACTTGATGCAATTCAAGTTAAAACAGATGCAATTGCTGCAATCACATTTGGCACTCTGTTAACTCAACAAAACGATCTTAAGGCAATTCAAGATAAGATTCTTCCACTGCAAACACAAAGTGACCTACTATTTAAACAGATCGCAATTAATGATGCAAATAGAATTATTAATGAAAGAACTAGAAAAGATTGGGAAGCAATAAAGATAGAAGCAGAGGCAACCCAAAAACTTGCAGAAGGAAAACTTGCATTAGCACTTGCAGCGATGGACGCAAAATCTACTGGTATTAAAGGCTCATGGGAAAAGATAAGAGAAGCCTATGATGCAATTAAAGATAAGTCTGTAACTATAACACAGCACATAGTTACTACATATGGTGCTGCACTTGGTTTACCAACACCTACTCCAACACCTACTCCAACGAAGGCACCTGGCTCAGCATGGATTTCAGATGGTAAAGGTGGATGGAAAAAGCCAGATAAACCTCAAGGAGATTATGGTTGGGGTGGCGATGATGTTGGATGGATGAAGGGATATGGCGGAGATGATGCAGGCGCTGCTGCAGCAGCAGCAGCAAAGGCTGCAGAAGACAAACGACTTGCTGACATTGCTGAACGTACTTCAGGCGATGATAGCATTGCAAGAAGAGCAGCAGCAGCAGCCAAAGCAGCAGCAGATGCAGCAGAAGCAGCCCGTCTTTTAGCGCTAGAAAAACAAAATGCTCAGTACGCTGCAAAAGCAGAAGGACTTGCAAGAAGGTATGGAGGTTTTTCTTCAGGAGGACTTGTTCCTAAATATTTTGCGGTAGGTGGATATGCACAAGGAACAGACACAATTCCAGCAATGTTAACTCCAGGAGAGTTTGTGATGAGCAAGTATGCTGTAAATAGTCACGGTACAGATAAGATGAAGGCAATTAATTCAGGTTCAAGTGTGGGAGATTCAGTGTATAATTATAACCTAAGTGTTAATGTTAAATCTGATGCAAATCCAGATCAAATTGCTAAGACTGTTATTGCACAAATTCAGCAGATAGATTCACAAAGAATGAGGGGGACTAGAATATAATGGCTACTTCAACATACATGACAGGTAGACGCAAGTATGGTCGTCCACAGGCTGTTTTGTTTTCTAACAATCCTGGCACTCTTGTTAATGGACTATATGTTCCAAATGGTTTTGAAATTGGACAAGATCCAGGTTCTGTTACTGACCCAGCAACAATAGATGAATTTTTAATTCTATCAGACCATAATAGGTCTGAGATTAGGGTTAGCCCAAACCGAATAGAAAAAAGAGAAAGAATGATTAACGGCCATATGCGTTCATACCATATTGCTGATAAGATGAACTTTGATTTTTCATGGACTGAACTCCCCTCAAGGGCTTTTGCATTAAGGCCAGACTTTAACACCACAACAGGAAAAAGCACTCTTATAGGGGCTTCAGGGACGCCTACAGCAGCACCTCAGCAGTACACTGTAGATGGTGGAGCAGGAGGAGCAGAACTTCTTGACTGGTATGAAAATCACACTGGATCTTTCTGGATGTTTTTAGCCTACGATAAGTATAATAATTTTGGGGACGATAATGCAGCCTATGGACACCTAAACCAATACAATGAAATAGTAGAGGTATACATTTCAAAGTTTGACTATACAATTGCAAAAAGAGGACAGAAGCATGATTTCTGGAATGTTTCTTTTTCTTTGGAAGAAGCATAATGTTTAAAAATGAAGAACTTCAGAAACACCTAGAAGAGTCTCAAACGATTAGAAGCCGTTCTGCAATTATTGCTGAATGGAACATGAACATTGCATCTAATATAGAAAAAATTGGAAACTATAGATATAGACCAACACAGGCAGAATCAAAGTTTTCTTTATTGCCAAACACCTTTGATATGAATGATGATGGGGGATATTACACAAATGCAACCGACTCAGATATAAAAATTGATGGTGGACTAGATGAAGAAAATCAAAATATTCCAACAACAATATTAACAAAAAAAGAAAAATTTAATATGATCTATTCTTTAGAAGATTGTTTTAATCAGTTTAGGCCAAGGTCTGGAATCAACAAAGCAAGGTTTATGAGAAAATCTTATATCCATAATTCAAATGTCAGTATGGCTAATAGACCAAGATACTATATGCCAGATAGAGAAGATTTATTTAAGTACTGGACATCATACCGAAAAGAAGACAGCATTGAATACGGTGTTGCGAATAAGATAGTCAATGGACAAGACTCTATAGAAGACACGGCTCCGTTTGTAGTTTACAAAAATGACATTCCAACAAACAGGATTGTTGTAAAGATGCAAACGCATATAGGAGACATAAATTTTGGCTCATTTACATGGGATGGAAAAACATTTTTAGATCCATTCTACGGTGATTCAAATAAAGCAACTCCAAAAAAATGGAAGATTCAAACACTAAAAAACAATAACTGGGTAGACATAATGTCTTTTAATGCAACTACAACCAGGCCTGATGGAACTCCAATTATTGGTTCCGATGGATATGTAGAACTTATGTATGGTTTAAAAGTACCAGATAAGTATAAGAAAATATTCTCATTTGCCGAAACAATATCTTCAACTACTGTTCTTCCAGATAAAAATATTGATGGGTATGCTTATTTACTTATTGAAAATCCAAATCAAATTGGAAGATTCTATATTTGGAACGATGGAATTTATGAAACATTTGTTCCAACATATGGATGGCAACTTGCAGAAGAAGAAACTTCAAGACTAACAAACTTTGTTACAGACTTTACAAGCCCAAGTTATTATATATCTGCCTCAGAAAGTGCAAAAAAATACCGTGAATTTGAAAATGTTCGTGGCATAAGAATTGTTGTAGACACCATGACAAAAGTAGATTCTACATTTGACCTTATTGAAATATCTCCAAGACTTTCAGCAAATATTACCAACATGGTTGTTGATTTTTCTGTAACAAAGAGTGCTTCAGATTTGGGTATTAGTGGTCTACCTGTTGGGCAACTCTTGGCTTCTACAGGTAAATTAAAGATTTTTGATTTTGATGATTCTTTTTCTGAAATAAACCCAAACAGTATTATTAGAAATTACCTTTCTAGAAACATACAGTTTAAATTTTATGACATAGTTGTTGATCTGGGGGGATATGATTACTACATTCCAATAAAGACAATGTATTCAGAGTCATTTCCAGAGGTTTCAAACTCAGACAAGATGGCAGATATTACTCTAAGAGATATGTTCTTTCATCTAGAGTCTTCTATTGCTCCACAAATGTTGTTAACAAATGTTTCAACAAGTTCTGCAATATCATTATTGTTAGACTCAACGGGCTTTTCAAATTACACATTCCGAAGAGTTGCTGGAGAAAAAGAAATGATTATTCCATATTTCTTTGTTCCGCCAGATACAAGCGTTGCACAAGTCTTGGAGGATATAGCAATTTCTACACAGACAGCAATGTTTTTTGATGAGTATAATAACTTTATAACAATGAGCAAGAACTACATAATGCCATCTTTAACTGAAAGAGAAACAGACATTACTTTGTATGGAACAAAGGATCAGACGAAAAATGGTATTGTAAATAATTTTCATAGCAATAACAAACTTGCTAACATTATTGAGTTTACAACAAAAGAAACGCAGCCATATAACGATGGCGTAATTACATACACAGCAAGATCTATTCAAAGATCCATATCTTCTATTCGTCAGTCAATGCTAATTGATTATGACAGAACTTACACATATAAGCCAGTTTTGTTGTGGGAAATAACTGGGGAACAAAATCTTAAATCCTCAAATGGCCAGGTAGGAAGCCAGTCAACATACATGTTAGCAGCAATACCCCTTAACTCAAACCTTTCAGATCAAAAGCCAGTAGTTGTAAATCGTGTGCTACAAAATAACACAATGAATTTTGGCGAAGCCGTATACATGATGTCAAGATATAACGGATACTTTTATGCAAATGGAGAAATTATTAAGTATGATGCAGTAGAGTACAATGTTGCTGGAGTTGGAAATGTTTGGATTACAGATGTTCAGGAATACTCCTCTTATCTTTCAAAAGTTCCATTCAATGGAAAGTTGTACCCAACTGGATCTGTAAGAATATATGCCGAGCCAAACTATGAAGAAGTTGGAGGAGTCTTAAAATTAAGAAATGGAGAGGTTGCTAAGCATGGTAGAGGTCAATTTGGAACGCCAATTGTTTCTCATAGTGCTGGGCTAAACCCTTACTGGTATGACAACGCAAATCTTCGTGGAGTTACTATGAAGTCCGATGTTCTTTTTAATTCATCTGCCTCAGAACTTCCAACAAGTGCAGAAGGATTATCTCAAGGCGCTGCAGGGCTTACTGCTTTTGTTGATCTTGGTACACCCGCTGTTGGAACGCCATTAACAAGTAATGAACTTGCCAAAAAAACAACAAGAAATGGAGTTATTAAAAATTTCCTATCTTCTACATACATAGATCAGTCTGTTGTGAATACACTACAGAGTACACAGAGTGGCTCTGTGCAATCTTCTGCGTTGGTAATTACAGGCCCAGGACTTACAACATATCCAACTCCAAACCAGTTTGTTTCATATGTATATAAAAAACTTTCAAACAAGTTTACACATTTTGGTACAAGAGTAAGAATAGTTGGAAAAATAGAAAACAATCTTGACTCTAGTCAAACTTCTACTGGAAACTCAACATACTATGTCATACCAGGAGACGATCCATCAAAAAGCATAAGCATATCTGGCGGTGGTGGTGGCATGGCCGTACTAATAAATCCAGAAACAAATAATGGATACTATTTTGAAATTGCAGCCCTTGGATCCTCTGGACTAACCAATAAAGAAAATTCAAATGTAAACAATGTTTTCTTTTATAAAATATTAAAAGATGCTAGAGACAACGCAGTTCCAGTAAAACTTTGGGAAGGACTAACAAGCATAACAGTGGACGATGGAAACTTTGTTGGTCAGTACAGAATAGCAGCAGAAGAGAACCCAACAGTCTACGATTTGTCTGTAGAGTATCAGGACATTGGTTCTATTAGAAGATTTTTTCTTTACATAAACAATAACCTGATAAAAACTGTAGATGATATATCTCCTCTTCCAATATATAATAATATGGCTCTTTTCGTAAGAGGTGGATCAAGGATGATGTTTGAAAATGTATTTGCTATTTCTCATAACTATTCAAAAAATACTGCTTATGCATTAAGCACACCAGTAAACTCAATCTTTGATGATGGAGACTTAACCGTAAATGAGTCTTTTAGAAAATACTCAATGAGTGGTATTGTTCAATCAACATATTTATCTGGTATTGAGTCTTCAGACTCTCCTTCACACAATATATATTTTGAAGAATTCGGAACCATCATGCGTGAAGCATCTTTGTTTAATGTAAGATATGACAAGGCTTGGCCTGCACTTCATGCAAAGATGTCTCCAACATTTAACAGCCTAAAGGGTTATACTATATCTGGATTTAGAGCGGGATCGTATGGGGCAGAGTTTATGGTATTTAATGCAACTGACACATTCTTAAGCCTAGACTCAACTTCTGGCAATTATCTAAGAATTCAAGGGGTAACATTTACTCAGGCATCTCAAAACTCTTTAAAGGTTGACGAATATTTTTCTAAACTTTCTAACTTAGCAGATCCAAACATTAGCAATGGGGTAGTGATAGAATCACCACTTAAAGCAAAAAAAGATTATGAAGATATAAAGGTTAGCAGACTTACCTATGGTACAAAAGACTTTAACCTAAATGTTCCGTATGTCCAGACTCAGGACGACGCAAATGATTTGATGAAGTGGACAATATCAAAAATTATGAAACCAAGAAGAAGCATTGGCGTAAAAGTTTTTGCATTACCAACAGTGCAACTTGGAGATATCGTAAAGGTTGATTATTTTGAAAATGGAATTAATAAGGGTGGAAATGATAGGTTTATTGTTTACAGTATCCAGTATTCTAAATCAGGCCAGGGCCCAGACATGACACTATACTTGAGTGAGGTAGTCTAATGTCAACAGACGCAACCTCTCCACAGCCATCTAATAATAGTACTTCTGCAGCGTATCCAGCAGTCAAGGTAGCCACACCAGAATTGTTTGTTTTTAAGGACGATGTTCTTCCAGAACAATTAATGGTAGATTTAATATTTGAAGACATAGGTGGACATGAACTAATAACTCTGTCTAGAAATGACTTAGTATCTGGCCAGACAATTTCCTATCAACCAATTAAAAACATAAGCAGCCTTTATTTGCAATACAACCCACAGAACATCCTTAATCTTCAAGATACTTCTGTTACTATATTTAAGAATTTTCCTATTAAGATTGAAAAGTCTTTGCCATTAGAAGGAACTGGGCCAGGCAAAAAGACTGTGTACTTAAACTCTGGCGGAGATCTTGTTATAGAGGTAGTAAATCTTGAGCCAGATGAACAAATAGATGTTCAGATTTTGATTTCTGGGGAACGACTTAGTGGTACAATATATGAGGGGACAATATAATGATTACAGAAAAAGGAAAGTCTATTATAGCCAAATATCTTATTGGCCAGTCTCCTGCGTACGCTTCTTATATTGCAATAGGCTGCGGAGCAAAGCCACTTGACAGTTCAACTGGAGTTTTTGGGGATTACTCAGATCAAAAATCCCTTGATTTTGAAATGCTAAGGGTCCCTATTACTTCCAGGGGATTTGTAAATGAAGATGGCGATGACAAGATTGTTCTAACAGCAGAACTACCATCAGATGAAAGATATGAAATTACAGAAGTTGGAGTATACTCAGCAGGATCTAACTCTTTTGCAGGTGCTTTAGATAGTAGAACATTGTTTTCTTTTACGCAGAGCGAAAACTGGGAATATCACACACCAACACTCTCAACATCAATTAAGATTGTTTATGACCCTTTAGATGGAACAGATGAAGACAATGTTATAAATGAGACAGAAAAGGTTTTTCAAACAAACGCAGACAACAGATTATTTACTGATGACACACGACTTGACAGAAATGAAAGATGTCGATTTTTAAATAACATTATTCTTATGTCTGGAAATTCTTCAAAAATTCAGTCAAATCAACTTGGCAAATTATCAATTGTTCCAACCTGGACAACATCGGGTACAGTCTACACTTCTGAGCACATACACTTAAATGGAAACAATATTGATTTAAATAGGCAATCACCACTTGATGAGTTAAGGTTAGCGTTCTCAGTAATAAATAAGAACGGAGACTCTGCAGTAAATCCAGATAGAGTTATGCTTCTTTTAGAGTTTGACTCTGCAGATGCTCACAATACTGGTCAGTATGCAAGGTTTGAAGTGGATATAACACACGAAACGGGGCATGCTTCTAACGATTTTACTACTAACAGATACTTTGTTATTAAGAAAAAACTTGAGGAACTCACTAAGTCCGCATCATTTTCTTGGAGCGCTGTTAATACAGTAAAATTTAGTGTTTGTATACTTGACCAAAGTGACAACCCATCTTCTGATTTTTATGTAGCACTAGATGCTTTAAGAATTGAAAACACAGATTCACTTAATGTTCTTTATGGTTTGGTTGGATACTCTGTTATAAAAAATGTACAAGCAAGACCAATTACTAAACTTGCTAACAGCACAAACTTCGTTGAGTTTAGGTTTAACATTGGTGTTTTGTAATGGCAACAGAAAAAATAAAAAGGGTAATTATTCCAAAGGCCAAACTACCAGCCTATAGTGCCACATCAAAGCCAAACCAAAATCCACTAGGCCAGAATATTGAAACTGGGCAATACATTGTTAGATACAGAATTGTCTCAGAAGATAGAAACAGAAACTCCCACTGGTCTCCTCAGTATAAACTTCCACTAGATCCTTACATAAAACTTGATGAAAATGGTATTCCTATTACTCCACCAGTTAATTTTGCAATAGGATTAGACGCAACTAAAAAAATTATATCTATAGCATGGACTCCAACAGCAGATATAAATAATGAGTTTGATGTATATTTGAAATGGGACAGTGCTGACTGGGTGTATGAAAAAAGAGTTCTTGCTCCAGCATATACCGTATTGGCAAAACAAGGTGCAACATCTGTCAAGGTTTGTGTTCAGATTCCAACATTTCCTACAAAGAAGTTTGAACATGCCAAAATTTTTGAATCTAATTCGATCAGCCTAGTGGTATAATAGTAGTATGACTATTCCATTGCCTGAGCGTGGCCAACCACTAGATGTTGGATATCTATACAACATTGTAGAATCTCTTAATAAGTTGATTGCAGCCCAGTCAATCAGTATATCAAAATATGTTAGTATAGATATTGCTGGTACCAACCGAGCAGAGCACTGCTTAACATCAGATGCAAAAATTATTGGTGGATATAAAGAGGTTGTAAATAGTGCAAGCAAGACAAAAGGAGACTCTGTTCCTTTCTTTTATGACTTTGCAAATCCTTTTAAGTATACACCTGTTGCAACTGTCACACCTATAAATGTTGCAAATACTTCTGCTGGAAAAAATGTTTCAGTTGTTTTAAAAAGTGTTACTACTTCAAAAATTGAAGGTGTAGTAGTTTTTAATGAAACTGGAGATGTAACGGTTGGATTGAATATTATAGTAGTTGGTATTCCCAATTGATGCTTAGGTGTTCAAGATGTAAAGGAAGAATGTTTGTTGATAGACAGTATAGTTCTCCTATGCACCTAGAAACATATTGCATGCTTTGCGGAAATAGAAAATTTTTTAATCCACCAAACAATTCATTGGAGGGGAAATGGCTTTTAAAAAAGGAAGCATTGAAAGCGAAGGCTACAATCTCTCCCCTGTAATTCCTGGAAATAAAAAAGTTTGGTTTTTAAATGGTGATCTTGTAAGGGTTCATCACCTAAACAAATCTAATGGAATTATGTCTGTATATAATATAACTCAAGACAGAATAGAAAGTTGTCTTATTGGTGACTTTAAAAAGAAAAGGCTTAGAGCATACACTGTCAGAGAGACTGCTGATTTAGTTAATCGTCATAAAAAATATATGCCATCATTAATGAAACGAGGAGTCATTCCATTTCCAACGGGATCTCAAAAAGGTGGAGCAAGAGGATTCCAAGTAAGATCATATTACTCAGAATTGCAGGTAAGAGAGATCCGTGATATACTTGCTACATACCATATTGGAAGACCAAGAAAAGATAATTTAATAACAAATGATATTACACCAAGTACCCAAGAGTTGACAAGACGAATGGGAGACGGTATACTTACATATGTAAAGACTGAAGATGGGAGATTTGTTCCAGTTTGGAGCGAATCTATTTAGCGAAAGGCATTAAAATGGAAGAAACAAAGGTATCAGTAACTCTAGGGTATACGCTTAACCTAGGAAATTTTCAATCTCTTAGACTAGACTTAGGCGTTGTTGATTCTAAGCGTGACGGAGAAAATACAGATCAGGCTTTTGAAAGAGTTTATAAGTTTGTTGAAGATAAACTTGCACAGAAGATTAACGAAGCAAAGTCCGAGATTAACGAATAATGGCCGAACGCAAAGACCGAATGGCTTTGCTTTCAAGATACAGCAAGTATCATACTGCAAAGTACGAGTCAAAGCCATCCCTTAATCTGAATGTGGAACAGTGGGCATCCGATGCTCTTGTTGAATCATATACTTTGTCTGGGTGTTACGATATACTTGAGTATTACTTTTCAGTTGCAGAGAGTCCTTCTTGGAATCACTTTGCATACAACGCAGAAAAAATTCTTCAGGCACAAAGAGATAAGATTAAAGATGACAAAGAAAGAGCAGAGCGCAGACAAATGGCTAAGGAGTGGTTGAGTGAATAACACTGAGGCAAAGGTAATATCTGCAGTCTTACAAGATAAGCAGGTACATGTTTTACTACAAGCCAATATTGATAATCTTCTTAGAACCCATACAGACCTGTGGGAGTTTATTAGAAATTATTTTGAGCACAACAGTTCTGTTCCACCAGTAAACCTTGTTGTTGAAAAGTTTCGTGACTTTGAACCTGTTCCAGGCGTTGGGTCAACAAAGCATCATCTTGGAGAGTTGCAGACAGAATATCTAAACGATAGTCTAAAAGATATTCTTAGATCTGCTGCTGGAAATGTTCAGCAAGGTGAGGGTAACAAAGCCCTAGATAATTTAATTGCTCAGACTTCAGAGTTAAAGAAAAACACTTCAGCAATTCGTGACATCGATGTTACTGATCTTGAATCAGCAGTTGCATACTTTGAAAATTTAAAGATTCAACAAGCAGCAGGTCATGTTGGAATTAAAACTAATCTGCCAGGGTTTGATAACTATCTTCCTTCTGGAATTATGCCAGGGCACCTAGGAGTCTTTCTAGCATACCCAGGTATAGGAAAGTCATGGATGGCTCTCTACTTCGCTGTACAGGCCTGGAAACAGGGTAAGAGCCCCCTTGTAATATCCCTTGAGATGTCCGAAACAGAAGTTCGTAATCGTGTTTTCACAATTATGGGTGAAGGACTTTGGTCTCATAGAAAACTCAGTAATGGTGAAGTTGAAATGGAAACCCTAAAGATGTGGCATGCAAAGCATCTGCAAGGTAAGCCAGAGTTTCACATTATTTCAAATGACCAAGGTGGAGAAATTAATCCATCAGTACTTCGTGGAAAGATTGATCAGTATAAGCCAGACTTTGTAATTGTCGACTATCTACAGTTGATGGCTCCTAATCAGAAGTCAGATAATGAAACGGTACGAATGAAGAACCTTTCAAGAGAACTTAAACTTATGGCTATTGGTGAAGAAGTTCCAATCATTGCTATCTCATCTGCAACACCAGACGATGTTAATGATCTTAGTGGAGTTCCTACCCTGGGTCAAACTGCTTGGTCTAGACAGATTGCATATGATGCAGACTGGGTTTTAGCACTTGGCCGTGCTACAAATAGTGATATCATTGAATGCGCTTTTAGAAAGAACCGTAATGGTTTTATGGGAGACTTCTTAGTCCAGTGTGATTTTGACAAGGGATACTATAGATATAAAGATTTTGAAGATAAGTAGGTATAATATGAATTATGGTTCGTTATCATCACAAGCAGATAAAGAAGTTCAATTTAAATGGGGTTATCCACGATGAATCAGCCATAGGCAGGCTAAAGACTGAATATATCAGACTGGTTGTATCAGAAATGAAAATCAGTGGGTGTGTTCCAAGATTTGACATAGAACCAGATTTTACGATAGACTATAATGAAAAGAAGAAATACTTTGAGTTCGAATTAACAATATACGGAATATATGTAGGGAAAAGGAAAAGCGAATGGATATCAGGAATAGACGGAACCAAACCAATAGGTATACAAAAGAACAAATTAAAAGAGTTCTCACAGGAGCAGGTATAGATGTTGAGTCAGAAATTGATTCCGATTATATAATTTTTTGTCCATATCACAATAACACCCGAACACCAGCAGGAGAAGTAGATAAATATAGCGGAACATTCTTTTGTTTTTCTTGCCAGCATGTTTCAAATTTAACAGAGTTCGTAATGCATGTTTCTGGAAGAACTTATTTTGAGTCTGAAAGATTTATTAAGAGCAAAGAATCAGAAGGAAATCTAGAGCAAGATATCAACAAGGCTCTGTATCAAAAACCAGAGTTTGTTTTGTTTGACGAATTGATCCTTAAGCGTTTGTATAATAATCTTATTTCATCAGACAGAGCAAAAGATTATTTTAGGTATCGTAAAATTGAACTTTCTTCTTGGTCAAAATTTTCTTTAGGCTACTCAGAAAAACAAGACATGGTGACTGTTCCAGTACATAGCCCAGACGGAATGCCAATTGGTTTTGTAGGAAGATCTATTGAGGGCAAAGAGTTTAAAAATACTCCTGGACTTCCAAAATCAAAAACCCTTTTTAATTTAAACAGAGTAAAAATGTTAGATAGCGTATATGTGGTTGAGTCCTCATTTGACGCTATTAGACTTGACCAAGTTGGCATCTCTGCAGTGGCTACACTGGGGGCCAATGTGTCAAACACACAAATAGAATTGCTTCAGAAATACTTCAATAGCATTATTGTTATTGCTGATAATGATGAGGCGGGAGGAAATATGAAATCTAAGATAGTTGAAAAACTAGGATCTCGTGTATCCGTTATTAAACTAGATAAACAATATAAAGACATAGGCGATATGGATGATAAATCAATTAAGGAACTTGACTTCTCATTTGACAAATCCATAGACTCTATGCTAAACTAATATAACAACACAAAGGAGAAATATATGAGCGTAGTAAAGGGACTAAAAGCAATCAATGCCCTGCTCGACAAACCAAAATCAGATGGACCAAAGGTTCGTTGGCTAAAGTTAGCAGACGGACAATCAGCAAAGATTCGTTTTATTGAAGAACTTGACGAAGACTCTGCAAACTATAACGAAAGCCGTGGACTTGCACTAGTTGTTAAAGAACACACAAACCCAAAGGACTACAAGCGTAAGGCTCTAGACACAATGGAAGAAGAAGGTCGTGACTGGGCAGAAGAGATGCATCGTAAAGATCCAAAGGCTGGCTGGAGAGCCCGTCTTCGTTTCTACTGCAATGTACTTGTAGACGATGGCCTAGAGCCACCATATGTTGCTATCTGGTCAATGGGTATCAGCAAGCAATCATCATTTAACACAATCAAGGAATACGCAATGGAGACTGGAAGCATTTCAAATGTTATCTGGAAGTTAAAGCGTAATGGTCAGGGAACTGAAACCAATTACACACTGATCCCATCTGCACCAGACAAGGAGCCATTTGATTGGACTGGTACTGAACCATATCCACTAGAGTCTGCTCTTCGCAAGGTTCCTTATGCAGAACAAGAAGCGTTCTACCTTGGCTTTGACAGCCCATCCGTTACCAGCACAAATACTGACTGGTAATAGATGAATTACGTAGGCTTACATGTCCACACCCATTTTAGTTTATTTGATGGGATTGCTACTCCAGAAGAATACGTTGACCGTGCAGTTGAGTTAGGGATGCCAGCAATTGCCATCACTGACCACGGTACTTTATCTGGGCATAGGGAACTGCACCGTATTGCAAAAGCAAAGGGCATTAAGCCAATTCTAGGTCTAGAAGGATACATGTGTGCAGACATATCTGATACAAGAGATAAGTCTGAAAGAGAAGGTCAACAAGATCTTGTCTACAATCACATTATCCTTCTAGCCAAGAATAAAATTGGTTTGGAAAATCTAAACAAGATTAGCGAACTATCTTGGACAGATGGTTTCTTTAAGAAGCCACGCTTTGATTTTACTATTCTAGAAAAGTATAAAGAGGGAATTATTGTAACCTCTGCTTGCCCAAGTAGCGTTTTAGTTAAAGCACTTGAAGAAGAAGAGTTTGCTCTTACTAAGAAATATATATCTTGGTTTAAGGAACGCTTTGAAGATGACTACTATATTGAAGTCATGCCTCACAACGAAGCACATATTAATAAATATTTAATTGAACTTGCAGATGAGTTTGGAATTAAGGTTGTTGTAACACCAGACTGCCACCATGTAGACTCGTCACAAAAAGAAGTTCAAGAATTTAAGTTGCTTATGAACACCCATGGTAAGTTTGTAAAAGATACAACATACGAAAAGTCAAAAAAGAAAACAGACATGATGGAACGCCTTGACTATCTCTATGGCGAAGACCGTCAGATTACATTTAACAAGTTTGATATTCACCTGCTCTCATATGAAGAGATCAAAGCAGCGATGGAATCGCAGGGGATTGATCGACCTGACATATACTCAAACACAATGCTATTAGCAGACACAGTAGAAGATTATGGTATTCAAGAAGGATTAGACCTGCTTCCAGTACAATACAAGAATCCTGATAAGGAACTTGCAAAGGCTGCACTAGAGGGTTTGGTAGAACGAGGTTTGTCAGAGAATCAAGAATACCTTGACAGACTTGAAGAAGAGTTACAGATTATTAAAGATAAGAAGTTTGCACCATACTTTCTTGTTGTGAGCAATATGATTAACTGGGCAAAGAAGGAAGAGATTATGGTTGGTCCAGGTCGTGGTTCATCTGCTGGTTCTCTTGTTTGTTATGCACTAAAAATTACAGACATTGATCCTATTGAGCACGACCTTTTGTTCTTCCGTTTTATTAACCCAGAGCGTAATGACTTCCCAGATATTGACACAGATATTCAAGATACTCGTCGTGAAGAGGTTAAGGATTATCTAGTTAGACAATATCGACATGTTGCATCTATTGCTACATTCCTTCAGTTTACTGGAAAGGGAATCGTTAGAGATGTTGCACGAGTACTAAATATTCCTTTATCAGATGTTAATAAGGTTTTAAAAACTGTAGACACTTGGGACGACTTCTGCACATCTAAATCTACAAGAGAGTTTCGTGAAAAGTATCCAGAGGTAGAGATTTATGGAGAACAACTTCGTGGTCGTATTCGTGGTACAGGAATCCATGCTGCTGGTGTTGTAACTGCAAAAGAACCAATCTTTAGGTACGCACCACTTGAAACAAGATCTTCGACAGGGTCCGATGAAAGAATCCCTGTTGTTGGTGTTGATATGGAAGAAGCAGAAAGAATTGGTTTAATTAAGATTGATGCTCTAGGGCTTAAAACTTTATCTGTTCTTAAGAATACAATTGATATAATTAAAGAACGAGATGGCAAGAAGATTGACCTTCTTAAGATCAAGATGGATGATGCAAATGTTTATCAGATGTTGTCGGACGGGTATACAAAGGGCGTGTTCCAGTGTGAAGCAGCACCATACACAAACCTTCTTGTTAAGATGGGTGTCAAGAATCTAAACGAACTTGCTGCATCTAATGCTCTTGTTCGTCCAGGCGCAATGAATACTATTGGAAAAGACTATGTTGATCGTAAGCATGGTCGTCAAAACATATCTTATACACACCAAGTACTAAAAGAATTTACGGAGGACACCTATGGCTGTATTCTTTATCAAGAACAAGTTATGCAAGCATGCGTACACCTTGGCGGTATGTCCATGTCGGAAGCAGATAAAGTTAGAAAGATCATTGGAAAGAAAAAAGATGCTAAAGAATTTGATCAGTTTAAAGAAAAGTTCGTAGAGGGAGCATCTAAGTTTATTACTCCAAACGCTGCTCGTGATCTATGGCATGACTTTGAGGCTCACGCAGGGTACTCATTTAACAAATCACACGCAGTAGCATACTCAACGCTATCCTACTGGACAGCATGGTTAAAGTATTATTACCCACTTGAGTTTATGTACTCAGTACTAAAAAATGAAAAGGACAAAGATGCGAGAACTGAATATCTTATTGAAGCAAAAAGAATGGGCATTAGCGTTAAGTTACCTCACATTAACGATTCGGATATTGATTTTAAAATTGAGGGTAAAGGCATTAGGTTTGGACTCAGTGCTATCAAGTTCATATCTGACAAAATTGGCGAAAGATACATATCTGCACGACCATTCAATTCGTACAAAGAACTTGAAGAATTTACATTTACCAAAGGTAACGGAGTAAACAGTCGTGCACTGCAGGCACTAAGAGTAATTGGTGCTGCAACCTTTAATGATAATCCTAGAAATGATCAGGAGATTAAAGAGAACCTATATGAATACTTAAACCTTCCAGAGTTTAATATTACAATACCTTCTCACTATTATGCATTTATTCAGGACATTGTTGACTTTGAAGAAAAAGGATCATACATTTTTATGGGTATGGTAAAATCAATTAAGCGAGGAACGGGATGGTCACGAGTTGAAGTTTTGGACAAAACTGGCAGCGTCGGTATATTTGATGATGAGAATACAACTATTGAGATAGGTCGTTCTTACCTGCTTCTTTGTAATGATAACAGGATTGTATCTTTCATCCCGTCTGATGAAATAAAAGAATCTTCTCATGCTCTTGTAAAGTTCTTAAGTTATAAGCAACTTCCATACAAGGATGATGAGATGTTTGTAGTTTCATTTAAACCAAGGATTACCAAGACTGGAAAGAAGATGGCATCTCTTACTCTGGCAGACACTAGCAGAGACTTGCACTCTATCACAGTATTTCCCACATCCTTTGCAAAGGCTTACATGAGTATTGAAGAAGGAAAATCTTACAAGTTTGATTTTGGAAAGACAAAAGACGGAACAGTAACATTGGAGGATGTACATGTCGGTTAGTATAGAAGAAGCGTTAGCACAACTTGACCCTAAGTTGAGGAAGAGATTAGGTAGTGGAGTCGGAGTCAACTACGAGTATCAACCTACCCCTAGTTTTGGTTTAAACCGTGCTCTGGGTGGTGGGCTTCCATATGGCAGACAAGTTCTTATCTGGGGATCAAAGTCCTCTGCAAAGTCCTCTATGTGCCTTCAGATGATTGCCCTAGCACAAGCAGAGGGTAAACTATGTGCGTGGATTGACTCAGAAATGTCATACTCAGAAGATTGGGCTAGAACTTTGGGGGTAGATCCAGAAAAACTAATCTACTCACAAGCAAGAACTATTAGTGACATGGTAGATGTCGGTGTTGGGTTAATGAACGCTGGCGTAGACCTAATTGTGGTAGACTCTATTACATCAATGCTTCCAGCAATCTATTTTGAAAAAGATACAAGTGAACTGAAGGCATTAGAAAATACTAAACAGATTGGAGCAGAATCCCGTGACTTTAGTAACGCATGGAAAATGCTTAATTATGCTAACAACAAGGTTAAGCCTACTCTTCTTGTTCTTATTTCCCAGTCTCGCAATAATATTAATGCTATGTATACTAGCCAGCAGCCTTCTGGTGGTCAGGCTACTAAGTTTTATTCTTCTTGCATTGTTAAGTTATTTAGTTCCGAGTCCGACAATCAAGCGATTAAAGGAAAAATTAAGGTAGGAGATAAACTAATTGAAGAAAAAATTGGTAGAACTATTAAGTGGGAACTCCAGTTCTCCAAAACCTCTCCAGGGTTCCAGTCTGGTGAGTATGATTTTTATTTTAGAGGTGACTATATTGGTCTTGATACCATCGGTGACTTGGTTACTACTGCTGAACTAAATGGTATTGTAGAGCGCACAGGCGCTTGGTACATACTACCTGACGGATCAAAGGTACAGGGCAAAGAAGCATTTGTTAATCGTGTAAGAGAGGATCTTGACTTGCAAGAGTCTATCAAGAATAAATTAAATGGATAAGTATACAGTTTATCATGGGCAATGGGTGTGTCATACCTGCAAAGTAATTGTTCCAACGCTAAGATGTTATGCTGCAACAAAGACATTAACTTGGATGTGTAAAGAAAAACATTTAACAACAGTTTATCTTGGACGAAGAAAAAAGAAGGATTTTGATGACGGAGAAGAGTGAGAGTAAGAGGATAGGTGCTAAGCAGCACAAAAACTCTGGCCGTAATACTCAAAAGGGAGATGCTTCCTGGAAAAATTTTGTTGTAGACTTTAAAGAAGTTGGCAAATCATTTACCCTAAACAAGGAAGTCTGGGCCAAAGCAACAACGGATGCAATGAAGAACAGTAAAGATCCAGCAATAGTAGTCGTAATGGGCGAGGGTAATTCAAAAATAAGACTTGCAATAATTGAGATGAGTATACTTGAACAACTAGTGGAGGGTGTATAATAGTAATATGGAAAACATGATTATAAAAGACATTTTAACAGAAGATCAGATAGAGCACATTTACAGTAAAGTAGACGCTGCACCAGAAGAAAAGACTACTATTCAAACAAGACTTGGCCATAAAGCATATTTTGTTGGATTTGATGAATCACTAAGAGTGCACTTTGAAAAAATTATTCAAAAGCATTACGGAGAAGAGTGGATACTTACGGATTTTCAGTTTGCCAGATACTCAACAAAATTTGGATATAAGCCAAAACTATACCCACATTTTGACGATGCATTTGAGGTTCACAAACTTACCCTTGATGTACAGATTAGTTCTACTATAGACTGGCCAATTGTTGTAGAGGGCAAAGAGTTTCTATTAAAAAATAATGAGGGCGTTGTGTTTTCTGGAACAGATCAAATTCACTGGAGAGCACCAGCAGATCTATCAGACACTGATGTTGTAGACATGATGTTTTGTCATGCAGAAAGAAAAGATGGTCCAAATAGGTTTGTTAGCAAAGAGCATCAAGAAAAGATGTTTGTCCTTCAAGAAGAGTGGGCTAAAAAAATAGATATAAATCGTGATGCGGAAACAGTATAATGCAAACTGAAAATACTACTATCGATATGGTTAATGGTCTTGCAGAAATAGCAGACTATATGCAAGATGAGGAACTAACTCAGGCACTAACCTTTATTGCTAAGATCATTGTTAAACCAGACATTCCAACACAGGTTGCTACGATTGAGATCGTAAGGCTTCAGGCTATCGCAGCAAAGATGGCATTTAAAGCAACATGGATGGCCAATGTTGACAAGTCGGATCGTGGAAAGAAAAACCTTTACTATACCGCAGCAGAGTCTATTAACAATCTTGTTTCTGCACTCAAGTATATAACTCGCTAATCTGCTATACTTATACTAATAGAAACGAGAAAAATATGACAAAAAGTTTATTGCAACAAATTATGGTAAAGCAAGAAGTGCTACCAGACCATCCAATCGATGCTGTTGGTTTGACTGAAAAAATTCAGTCTGGCTATACTGTTAATAGAATAGATAAGCAAACTCAGAAAAAGACTTTTGCACCATCTACAATTGCCTATGGGCATGGAGAGTGTCCAAGATATTGGTACCTAGCATTTGATGGTCAGATGTTTGAAGATGATGCAACACCTTACAGCGCTGCTAATATGACTGCTGGAACAAAGTCTCACGAGAGAATTCAAGAGGCTATGGCAAATGTTCCAGACTTCCTTGTTGATTCAGAATTTAAGATTACGTACAGTGATCCACCAATCTTTGGGTATGGAGATGTTATTGTTAACTGGCAAGGAGAAGAACTCCTTGGTGAAATTAAAACAATGATGAATGAAGGTTTTGAGTACCGCAAGGCACACATGAAACCAAAGACTGGTCACTTGGTCCAGTTACTTATCTATATGAAAATTCTTAAGAAGCCCAAAGCAGTTCTTATTTATGAAAATAAAAACAATCATGAACTACTTATTCTTCCTGTAGAAGTAAACGACTACTACCGTAAATGGGTAGACCAGACTTTTGAATGGATGAGATCTGTTAGAAAGGCTTGGGTTGATAGAACTCTTCCTGAAAAAAATTATCGTTCCAATTCAAAGATTTGCAAGTCATGCCCAATTAAAAAAGCATGTGCAGATGCTGGCAAGGGGGAGTTTAAATTAAAGTCTATGGAGCCATTGAAAGATGAAGCATTGTAAATGGTGTGATTCCGAATTCAATACAGAAGTTAGTTACCAGATATATTGCTCTGTTAAATGCAGAGAGCAAGCAACTAAAGAAAAAATTGCAGAGCGATATCTGGTGCTTCGTCGTCAAAAAAGAATTGGCAAAGAAAGAAAATGCAAGGGCTGTCAGAAAAGTTTATCAATATATAATGATGATCCATTATGCGTAGAGTGTTTTGTTAATCCAGTTATTGTTTTAAAAACATTAAAAAAGATTAAGGGTTTAGGAAACAATGAAGAATAAATGGGGAATAGAAATAATGCCTAAGACTATATGCGCCATAGACGCTAGTACAAATAGTCTTGCTTTTTCTATTTTTGATACCCAACAACAATCTCTGGGCGTAATTGGTAAAATTAACTTTGAAGGTAATAATACATACGAAAAGGTTATGGATGCAGGACAAAAAGTAAAAGCATTTTTTGATTACTACGGTGGTTTTGAAGCAATAGTTATTGAGCATACAGTATTTATGAATAGCCCCAAGACTGCAGCCGATCTAGCATTGGTTCAAGGTGCAATACTTGGTGCAGCAGGGCAATCTGGAACTAGGGCTATAGGCAAAGTATCCCCAATTACTTGGCAGAACTACATAGGAAATAAAAAAATATCTAAAGATGAACAGGTTGTCATAAGATATCAATACCCCGCAAAGTCTGCTTCTTGGTATAAGACCTACGAAAGAAACCTTCGTAAAGAAAGAACAATAAAGTTTATTAATACTATTTATGACAGAACTATCACAGATAACGATGTTGCTGATGCTTGCGGTATTGGCCATTGGGCCATAAAAAACTGGGACAAAGCAGTTGGGCTTGACAAATAACGCCATGGCTGCTAAACTATATACATCAGAAGTCTTTATGCGTAAGAGATATCTTATGGATAAAAAGACCCCAGAAGAGATTGCAAAGGAGTGCGGAGCCAGTGTTGAGACTATCTACGTATACCTTGCCAAATTTGGATTAAGGAAATCAAAGCGATGAGTAAAATTGAAAAAGCATTAGTAGCAATTGCCGTAGCAGGCACAGTTGGTTTTGCATTTGCATTTGCTGCACTAAGAGGAATTCCAGAAGCGTTCGATTGGGAGGAAGATGATGAGTAAAGGTAGTAGACCAAATCCATTTAATAGTGAAAGTCTTATAATTACTGTAGACCAAGTAAACAATCCAATGCACTACACATCAGATCCATCTGGTATTGAGTGCATCCAGATTACTCGTCATCGCAACTTTAATGTTGGTAATGCATTTAAATATTTGTGGAGAGCGGGACTTAAAGATGAGGAAAAAACAATACAAGATTTAGAAAAGGCAATTTTCTATATCAAGGATGAAATAAATAGACTAGAGGGAAAGTATGTCAACTGAAGAAGATCTAGTCAAGCACCTTGATCAAGTTAATCTTGTTGTAGAAGAATACTTAAAGGGCAATGATCCAACAGTAATATCAAAGCAACTTGACATTCCAAGAACAAAGGTTGTAACTCTTATTAACGAGTGGAAAGTAATGGCATCTGCTAATGATGCTATCCGTGCTCGTGCTAAAGAAGCCCTTGCTGCTGCTGATACACACTATAGTAAGTTGGTTTCAAGAACATACGAAGTTATTGATGAGGCTTCCATGACCAATAACCTTAGCGCAAAGACTGCTGGAATTAAACTTGTAATGGATATTGAGTCTAAAAGAATTGACATGCTTCAAAAGGCTGGACTACTTGAGAACAAAGAACTTGCAGAAGAAATGATTGAGATTGAGCATAGACAAGAAGTTCTTATTCATATACTTAAAGATATAGCAACAGAGCACCCAGAAATTCGTGATGAAATTATGCGTAGGCTTTCTAAGATATCTAAAGACGATGAGGTTATAACAATTGTCCACGAAGTTTAATGAGTTTTTAGAGGTTCTTAAAAATAATAACTTTGAGGAAACTCCAGTAGATGCAAAGACATTTGTTGAGTCAGCATCTTATTTAGGTCAGCCACCACTATCAGATATCCAGTATGACATTGTTGAGGCAATGAGCCAGATCTATCGCAAAGAAGACCTGATAGATCTGTTGGGAGAAGAAAAGGGATCAAGGTATTACGAGAAGTATACCAAGAATGAAATCATTCTCCAACTTGGTAAAGGATCTGGAAAAGACTTTACATCAACAGTAGCATGCTCATACATCGTATACAAACTTCTATGCTTAAAAGACCCAGCAAAATATTTTGGTAAGCCCTCTGGAGATGCTATTGACCTAATCAATGTTGCTATTAACGCTCAGCAGGCAAAGAATGTTTTCTTTAAAGGATTTAAAACAAAGATTGAAAAGTCCCCATGGTTTGCTGGAAAGTATAATGCTAAAGCAGACTCAGTGGAGTTTGATAAATCAATCACTGTTTACTCTGGACACTCAGAAAGAGAGTCGCATGAGGGTTTGAACCTTCTTCTTGCAGTTCTTGATGAGATTTCTGGTTTTGCATCTGAGGTTGGAACTGGAAACGAACAAGGAAAGACTGCTGACAATATTTACAAAGCATTTCGTGGCTCCGTAGACTCTCGTTTCCCTGATCTTGGTAAGGTTGTTCTTCTTTCCTTTCCCCGTTATCCAGGAGACTTTATTTCAGAAAAGTATGATGCAGTAATTGCTGAGAAAGAAGTTATTGAAAAGACTCATGAGTTTATAATTAATCCATTACTTCCAGACACAGACCCAAGCAATAAGTTTCAAATTTCCTGGGATGAAGATAAAATAATCTCATACAAATATCCAGGAGTATTTGCATTAAAGAAACCTACATGGGAAGTAAACCCAACAAGGGAGATTGATGATTTTAAGATTGCCTTTATGACAGACCTTGGGGATGCAATGATGCGCTTTGCATGTGTACCAACATTTGCATCGGATGCATTCTTTAAGCAATCACAAAAGGTAAGAGCATGTATGACTCTTCGTAATCCAATAGATAACTTTAGAAGGTTTGATGAGTCATTTAAACCAGATCCAACCAAAAAGTATTATGTCCACGCTGACCTTGCACAGAAACACGATAAGTGTGCTGTTGCAATTGCACATGTAGAAAAATGGGTAAACATACAAGTAATTAATAACTACGAACAAGTAGCACCAATTGTAGTAGTAGATGCAGTAGCATGGTGGGAACCAAAGACTGAAGGCCCAGTAAACCTTTCAGAAGTAAAGCAATGGATCCAAAACCTTAGAAGACTAGGGTTTGATATCGGAATGGTTTCGTTTGACCGTTGGCAATCCTTTGATATTCAGAATGAACTTCAGCAGGTTGGAATGAAGACTGATACTGTTTCTGTTGCTAAGAAGCACTACGAGGACATGGCTATGCTTGTCTACGAGGAAAGACTTGTTATGCCAGCAATTGAACTCTTGTTTGATGAACTAACACAGTTAAAGATTATGAAAAATGATAGAGTTGACCACCCACGCAAAAAGTCAAAAGACTTGGCTGATGCTGTGTGTGGCGCTATTTTTGGAGCCATATCACACACTCCTAAAAATAATAATGCTGAGGTCGAAATCCACACATTTAGAGACAGATCTAAGGCGGAATTTGACATGGCTAACAGTAGTGTGATACAATATAAACCTATGCCAGATGATGTAAAAGATTATCTGGATAGATTTAATCTATTATAACAAGAAAAGAGATAAAATGAATTCATTCAAGAAAGTATCGCTAATCATCGCTGCAGCCCTGACTAGCACAATGCTTGTAGCAACATCTGCAAGCGCTGCCACGACAACCCTAACGGTTGCGGGTTCTGCAGCAACAGGTGGAACAGTAGCAACAACTCCTGTAGCACTTCCAGTTCCAGCAGATAACAGTATCGATGCAGCAGATGCATTGAAGATTGCTGTTTCATCTGTAGATACAGGCACAGCAGTTTCAGCAGTTGCAGTAAATGCAACAATTGTTCCTGCTCTTGCAACATCAACCGCACCAGTGACAGCGTCATCTGGATCATCATCACTAACAATTAATACAGGAACAGGAACAACAGCAGACTTCTACGTTTACACAAAGACTACTGCAGTTGGAACAGTTGTTGTAACAGTTGGTGGAAATTCAACAACATATTATGTACAGGGTACCGCAGGTGCTTTGAACTCAATCACTCTGACTGCCCCAGCATCTGGCGCAGCAGCAACAATTGCAACACTTAAGGTGTCAGGATACGATGTATTTGGAAATCTAAAGGGTGGCGCAACAATTAACACTTTGGTAAGCAATAATGGTGCAGCAACTGCAACAGCACTTACAACAGATACAGCAGTAGCAACACTTGGAACTAAGGAGCAGACAGTAACACTTCCTGCTTCAGGTTCAGTTGTAGTTACAGCATACGCAACAGTAGCAACAGCAGTGACTGGTCTTTCAGCACCAGTTGGTTCTGTAGTTGCAACAGTAGTAGTTCGTGATCTTGCAGGGGAACTTGCAGCAAAGAACGCAGAACTTGCAGTTGCTAATGCAGCACTTGCTGCAGAAAAAGCAGGTCGTGCACTAGATAAGGTTGCAGCAGATTCAAATGCTACAGCACTTAAGGCACAACTAGATACAGCGACATCTAAAGCCGTATCAGAAAAGGCAGCAGCAGATCTTGCAAAGGCTACTTACATCGCAGAGTACAATGCTCTTGCAAAGAAGTGGAACGCAAAGAATCCAAAGGCTAAGGTTACTTTAAAGAAGTAACTTAAACCAACAACTAAGGGGATTAGCCAAGTGCTAGTCCTCTTTTTTGTTTAATAAAATGGTATAATCATCCTAGCAGACATTGTTTGCATAAGGGGGAAAGGAAAATAAAATCACTTCTAATCAAATCTGGATTAGCAGGTTTGCTTTTAACTTTATGGATGCTATTCTCTCCAGCAGATCACGCACATGCTGACGAAGTCCCAGCACCAGCAGAGCAGGTAGTCGTAAGCCCTGCACAGCAAGCAGTAAATACAGCCTTAGCAACAGCCACAACTGAAGTTGCTCAAGCCATTTCAGCATCAGATACTGCAACAGCCACGATAGCAACAGCAGTTCAAGCAGTCAATGCATCTAATACAGCAGTCTCAGCAGCCAATACAGCAGTGGCCACAGCAGTATCTGCAGTAGCAGAGGTATCCAATGTTTCCCCAGCAGTAGAAACAGCAACAGCAGTCACCCAGACAGTTACTCAAACAGTCACTGGCGTTACTCAGGCAGTAGCAGCAATTCCAGTAAGTGCTACAACACAAACACCAGAAGTAGTTGCAGCACAGGCAGTAATTACTGCAGCAGTCCCTGTAATTGAATCAGCAACAGCCACAGTTATAGCCACAGCAACTCCTTTAATGACAACAACTCCTACGA
>Ga0214921_10000762_pt1 | contig 57757 bp, 64 predicted proteins | sample LL1505_MetaG_FD_177992 | JGI IMG/M metagenome (GOLD analysis project Ga0214921, IMG submission 177992) | Freshwater microbial communities from Lake Lanier, Atlanta, Georgia, United States - LL-1505 | ecosystem: Environmental > Aquatic > Freshwater > Lake | place: USA: Georgia | collected... | reverse complement strand
GTGACGGGTGCTAGTGGAGCAACTGGTGCTACTGGTGCGACGGGTGCTAGTGGAGCAACTGGTGCTACTGGTGCGACTGGTTCAACTGGCGCGACTGGTTCTACTGGTGCTACTGGAACAACTGGTGCTACTGGTGCCACTGGTAGGACTGGACCAACTGGAGCAACTGGAGCGACTGGAGCGACTGGGTCTACTGGGTCTACTGGTGCGACTGGTGCGACTGGTTCTACTGGTTCAATTGGTGCGACTGGTTCGACTGGTGTAACTGGTTCGACTGGTGCGACTGGTTCTACTGGTGCTACTGGAGCGACTGGTGCTACTGGTAGGACTGGACCGACCGGCTCAACTGGTGCGACTGGAGGAACTGGTGCGACTGGAGGAACTGGTGCGACTGGAGGAACTGGTGCTACTGGAGGAACTGGTGCTACTGGAGGAACTGGTGCTACTGGAGGAACTGGTGCTACTGGTGCTACTGGAGGAACTGGTGCGACTGGAGCAACTGGAGGAACTGGCGCAACTGGAGGAACTGGTGCGACTGGTTCTACTGGTACTACTGGTTCTACTGGTGCAACTGGAGGAACTGGAGCAACTGGAATAACTGGCCCAACTGGAGCAACTGGTGCAACTGGTGCAACTGGTGCAACTGGTTCTACTGGTTCTACTGGAGGAACTGGTGCGACTGGAGCAACTGGTTCTACTGGAGAAACTGGTTCTACTGGTGCTACTGGTGCTACTGGTTCTACTGGTTCGACCGGAGGAACAGGCGCAACTGGTTCAACTGGTATTACTGGTGCTACTGGTTCGACTGGTTCTATCGGCGCAACTGGTTCTACGGGTGTTACTGGTGCGACTGGTTCAACTGGGGCAACGGGTTCGACTGGTCCGGTTGGTTTTGGTGGTACTGGTGTTACTGGAGCAACCGGAGCAACTGGAGATGGTGCTACTGGACCAACTGGTCCAACTGGAGTTACTGGTGTTACTGGTTCTACTGGTATAACTGGTGCCACTGGTTCTACTGGAGCAACGGGTTCGACTGGTGCTATTGGTGCTACTGGTTCTACTGGTGCTAGTGGTGCTACTGGTTCAACTGGTGCTAGTGGTGCTACTGGTGTTACTGGTTCGACTGGTACTACTGGAGGAACTGGTGCTACTGGAGGAACTGGCGCAACTGGTGCCACTGGAGGAACTGGCGCAACTGGCGCCACTGGTGCGACTGGTGTGACTGGTTCAACCGGTTCTACTGGAGGAACTGGTGCGACTGGAGGAACTGGTTCTACTGGAGGAACTGGTGCTACTGGTTCAACAGGTGCGACTGGTTCTACTGGTTCTACTGGAGCAACTGGTGCTACTGGAGCAACTGGTGCGATTGGTTCTACTGGTGCGACTGGTTCGACGGGTGCGACTGGGTCGACGGGTGCGACTGGTTCGACGGGTGCGACTGGGTCGACTGGTGCTACTGGTTCGACTGGAGGAACTGGAGCAACCGGAGGAACTGGCGCAACCGGAGCAACTGGTTCTACTGGTGCTACTGGGTCGACCGGTGCGACTGGTTCCACTGGTGCGACTGGTTCGACTGGTGCGACTGGTTCGACTGGTGCTACTGGTTATACCGGGGCAACTGGTTCTACTGGTGCGACTGGGTCAACTGGTCCTACTGGTTCTACAGGTTTGACTGGTGGGACTGGCGCAACTGGTGCTACTGGCTCAAATGGTTTGACTGGTGCTACTGGCTCAACTGGCGCAGCGGGTTTAACTGGGTCGACTGGGTCGACTGGTGCTACTGGAGCAACTGGTGCGTTTGGGTTAACGGGTGCTACCGGTTCAACTGGAGCAACTGGTAATACTGGTCTTACAGGTGGCACTGGTGCGACTGGTGCGACTGGTTCGATTGGTTCAACTGGCGCGACTGGTTCAACCGGTCCAACTGGTTCAACCGGTCCAACTGGTTCAACTGGTGCTACTGGCGCAAATGGAACAAGTGGTTCTTTTACAGGTGTAACAGCAATTGGAGTAACAGGACTAGCTTATGGTGGAACAGCAACTACTGGTAATTATTTGCAAATGTCATATTCATATGCTGGTGGAACAACGAACACACCAGGATTACAACCAGGTTCTTATTCAGACACGTTTTCTCCGTTTGTAATGGATTTTGGTTTTCTCGGGCCAACTGGTAATTCATGTAGAAATTTTATAGCAAATACAACTTATGCTTTAGCATGGACGAATGTTGCGATTTCAGCAAGTGGAAGAAATATGTTCGCTGTATATAATAATTCATTGGCAAATGATATTTATTATTCAACTGATTATGGTAATAGTTGGACACAAGGAACAATTGCGAATGGTTATAGTTATAGTGTAGCAGTTTCTGCTAATGGAAAATATGTATCTGTTTCACAATTAAATACAGGAGGTTCGGGCAGTATATACGTATCAAGCACTGGAACAAGTAGTCCACCAACATTTACTCAAACATTAACATCATCAAATTCGTATTATTCTATAGCGATGTCATCTTCTGGTTTGTATCAAGTAACAGGAGCTTATGGAGAATATATATACATATCATCCAATTATGGTACTTCATTTTCATCGACTAATACTAGTAGTAGTCCAGGCGCTTTAAATTGGATTGATGTCGTAATATCCGCGTCAGGTCAATATATGACAGGAATCGCAACCGGTAATTATATATGGGTTTCAAATAATTTTGGTGCTTCATGGACATCTATTACAAGTACAGGTATACAAACTTGGAAAAGTATCACCATGTCAGCAAATGGTGAAAATCAAACAGCTGTAGCAGACACAAATTATATATGGTATTCGAATGATTATGGTAAAACATGGTCGTCCATAACCTCAACCGGAACAAAAGCATGGACTACTGTTACAATGGTCGCATCCGGACAAATACAATTAGCAGGTGTTACTGGAGAATATCTGTATGCATCAACAGATTATGGTGGAAATTGGACAACGTGCTATTCAACAGCAAAAGCCTGGTCATCTATAGCAACATCATCATCTGGGCAAAATATGACAGCTGTTGAAGGTGGCGGATATATTTATAATTGTACAAATAATCAATCTGGTGGAGTCATTCTAGCTGGTAGTTATAGTACTTCCACCATAGGTGTTACAACAGCTGCGGGTTCGCTTTATTATGATACAACAATTGCTGGTGCGTCTGGTTTACGAGTATCGGATGGTTCAACATGGAGAGTTGTCAAAACCTTCGTCATAGACCATCCAATAGATGAAAATAAATATCTAGTTCACGGTTGTTTAGAAGGACCCGAGGCAGGTGTTTATTATCGTGGAAAAGGGGAAATTACTAATAATGAATGTGTTGAAATAGAATTGCCAGATTATGTATCCCACCTAGCTACAAACTTGACAATACAAATAAGCGCAATATATGATGGTAGTGAAATAAAAACATATAATGCTGGCTTTGTCATTGATAATAAATTCAATGTATATGGTCCAAATGGCAAATTTTATTGGATTGTTCATGGAACAAGAAAAGAAATTGAAGTTGAACCATTGAAAGAAAATGTTGTTGTAAAGGGTGATGGTCCTTACAAATGGATTTAATCCTTTCTCTCGACGACTTTAAAAATAAATCAAAACAATAAATCAAAAGAATAAATCAAAGTTATATTTGTTATAACATCAAATAACAAATATAATAACATATAATTAAAACCATTTTCACTTTTGAAAATCAACATCAAAGAGAGAAAGTTAGGGTTCGTAATTAGCATTACTGCTGTTTTTTTCTTTTTCAGTGCTCGTACTCATGGGTTTCAAAAACTTTTCTTGGTTCATTAAATCATCTAAATAATTGTTTTGAACCAAAAACGGGTTTTGATTGATTTGCCCAAACATTTCTCGTTCCGACATTTTGTTATAATTATCTTCCCTTTTATTCAACGGTTTATCTATAAAAACAGAACCATCTATAGACCATATATCATTCTCAGAAAGCAATGATTGTTCATATGCGGTTCTTTCGTGAGCGGTCGAGGTTTCTTGTTGTTGCTGTTGATACGAATACGGGTCTTCTTCGTAATATTCTCCTTTTTTCATTATTTTTTGGGGAGTCCTCGGGGTTTTTTCCATTTTCTCTCCACAAGTCCATTTCCATTCAATAAAATTCATATTAAATTCAATAATATAAATGTATAATATAAGTTATTGGTTTTATCGCAATTACGGGTCATTCTGGTTTTCTTCTGGGTCAACATGTTGTTGGTCAAAATTATTTTGGTGATCAACACGAACAATATTCATTTGTTTGGTAAACAAAAACGCATTGCTACTTTTTTTCCTTCGTTTTAAATTACAATCTAAACAAGAAATGACAACATTATTATGAAAATGACCAATATCGTTGTCTATCCGGTCTAAAGTCCATTGTTTCATTTCTCTCACTAGCTTGTATAATAAATAGATTTCTTCTTTACAATAAAGACATTTCAAACCACTTTCTTGTAATTTACAAATAACTTGTTCAAGATTTATGAGTTTTCTCTCATCATACACTTTTTTAATAACGTCTTGTTGTTTATAATTATTCAATTTACTAGATATTTGTTTCTTTATTAAAGTAATATTTGTATTTTCAATGTCATTATTTTTTTTCTGTGTTAACATATTTAATAATGATAATTGGCTTTCCCAAGAAAACATTTCGAGAGAAACCTGGTTCATAGTTTTTCTTTCTTTTACATTTTCTGGATTTTTAATAACCTTTTTCATTTGGTATTTCGTGACAGTACCAGTTATTATAACTTTCTTTTCATTCATGTAATTAATAATAATAATGATTATTATTTATACAAAATAACTAATATAAAAATAACATATTTATAAAAGGAGTTAAAATTAATTCTATATATTAAATTATAAATGTCTACAACTACCATAGAGAAAAAAGATGAATGTGTTGAATTGAAAAATATCAAATACAAAACCATGTTGATGAGTGGTAATGTAATTCAAGAAACAAAAACCACTAATAATATGAATAACCTGGAAAATTTCTTGGAAAACGAAAAGATGACAAACAAAGCCGAACCTTGGGCGAAACTGGATAAGACCATTAAAATTCAAAAGTTATTGGTGTATGCTGAATTGTATGCGAAAGAAAAGGAATATACAGAACATGAAAAAGACAACTTAATCAAATTCTTGAAAGAATCGCTCGATAGGAAAAAACTACAGCGTGTAAAGGATGTTATATATGATAAAATAAGCGGCGAAGTAAAGGAAATCCCGGGTTTATTTTACAACAAATCCAGTAATCATTTTACGTTGAGAAATTTGGATACCAAAAGGGTTTCTACTTTGAAAAGTCTTCCGCCAAAAAAAGTCAAGGGAACCTTGAAAAATATAGTAGAAAACGAAGAACAAGACGATGAATAAAAGATTTATTTACAATGGATGTATGCGTTTTTATACATAGTATGCGTTACATACTATTTATGAATTTATTTTTTATTTTTTCTTGTTCTTATTTTCGTTTTGTTGCCGCGTTTTGTTTTTTTTCCGCGTATTGTTTTTCTACCGCGTTTTGTTTTCTTTTTACCACCCGAAGTATCGTCATCTGTTTCATTTTGGAGCATGATACTATTATAATTTTGTTTGGCAGCTTTCTCTTTTTTTTTCTTATCTTCATAATCATAAAAATTACCATTTACATTGTTTCGCATTTTCACGGTTAAATTATAAAAATTCTGTGTTGTGTTTAAACGGTTAGCCATAAATAGTTCTTTAATTTTTTTATATTTTTCTTCTTCAGTATCTTGACTATTATAAATTATTTGTTCAAACTTATTTTCAGCTTCATCTATAATTTTATATTTTATATCCCCATTACAAATAGTATCATCACATTTTGTATACGAATTATGTAGTTCATATGTTCCATTCCTATTTTTATATAAAGTACCGTCTGGATTTTTTTTTAGAGACACTATGATCATATCATATTTCCGAATAGGAAAATGGGTTTCAAGACTTTGTTTGATGTTTTCAGGTATTTTAACAGCAATAACATACGTTTTACCATCTTTGGATTTATAAATTGTATTAGGAGAACTTTGTACACTATTAAAATCATTCCCAGGAACTATATAGTCTATAACGCAAATAAATTGAGAAAATATTGAAAAGGTATTATATAATATATATTTTCCATTAAATTTACCAAAGCTTCCAAAACCATTTTCTAGTGGGTGACCACTATTTTCGGCAGCTTTATCTAGTGAATATGTGACTCCTACTGCGAATTTCCCGGCTTTTCTTAGTGTATTTTTTGCGGCATCAAAAAAATAACTCATATATATATTTTTATATTTTTTATAAATATTTATTTTTATAATTTTTCTAAATATTTCATTATACAAAGTATAAATGATACAAAACTAGAAAACGAAGAACAAGATGATGAATAAAAAATTGATTTAGAATTGTATTTATATTTGGAATGAATATAAATACAACATATTATAGTATAATAGTTAATAATAAACAATCAATATATTGAAATGAATATAAATTATTTGGATGATTTGAGTGAGTTAGAAGATGTATTGGACGAGGTCGATGAATCATGGAATCATGAATCTGACACTGACGACGACGATGAAGACAATGATGATTTATCGAGCACTGTCTCGTTAACACCCAGTGACGAAATAGAAATCGTGGAATCCACTGTGGAGGATATGTATGAATATATAGAGGACAACCCGAACGCCATTTGTGAACCCGATTTTCATGAAAATTTGACCGAATATATTCAAGATTTATTGAATGTTTATTTTGAAAATCTTTATTTTGATAGAAATGAGGATTATTTCAAGGAGGAAATAAAATCAATTATTGAAAGTGCTTTTGATATGTTTTATAACATGTATCCAAAACGCTCCTATTTAAATACTCTGGTATTACAAAAACCAGATATTGAGTGTATTCAAGAAAAAATTAAAAAATTAAAAAACAAAGACCAACCGGCTCAAAGGACTGCCGAGTGGTATATGTATCGTCATAATTTAATCACCGCAAGTAACGCATATAAAGTGTTTGAAAATGAAACAACTAGAAATCAATTGATATATGAAAAATGCGTGGTTCCTTTTATACCTTCGCCTGAAACAGAAAATACCGAATCGCACACAGTGTCCCAAGTAAATGTGAATTCGGCATTACATTGGGGACAAAAATATGAACCCATTTCTGTAATGATTTATGAGCATTTATACAATACAAAGGTGGGTGATTTTGGCTGTATTCAACACGAGACCTATCATTTTATTGGTGCGTCACCTGATGGTATTAATATTGAACCCAGTAGTCCAATCTATGGGCGAATGTTGGAGATTAAAAATCCAGTCAGCCGAGAAATCGACGGGGTTCCTAAAAAGGAATATTGGGTACAAATGCAGCAACAAATGGAGGTCTGTGATTTGGACGAATGTGACTTTTTGGAGACGAAATTTATTGAATATGTGAATGAGGACGAATTCAATAAAGACGGTGAATTTGTGGACTCTACGGATGGAAATATGAAAGGAATCATTATGTATTTTTCGAACAAATATGGAAATCCTGTGTATAAATACAAACCGTTAGATATAGATAATCACGAAGATTTCCTGGTATGGGAAGAACAACAAATGGATGAAAACGAAGATACTATGACTTGGATCAAGAATATTTATTGGAAATTGGACCAAATCAGTTGCGTGTTGGTTCAACGAAATCAAAAATGGTTTCACGACAACGTGGGCGCCATGAAAGAATTATGGGCGATCGTGGAGAAAGAACGCCAAACCGGGTTTTCCCACAGGGAGCCCAAAAAGCGTGTCAAAAAAGCCGATGCTTATGAACCCGTCGGCGGTGGGTGTTTGATTACTATTAAAAAAAGCAATGACGCGGTTTCATGCTCGCCTGTGGCATCATCACCCATCATCAAAATACGCACGGAATCGATTGATGAGACTCAAGAAATGATGATAAAAACACAACAAGGAGATTTTGTCTAAATGAATTACACCTGATTTATTTTTTAGTTCGCCTGTATTTTTTACTTTTCATGTTTCTGGATTTTGATTTGGACCTTTGTTTTCTGTTTCGTTTATGTTGTTTTTTTTTGTGTTTTTTCTTTCCGCCTTTTGATGACCCATCATCAGGATACCAGTGAAAATTAAATACGGAGGGTTCCTCACTTGAAATTTTTGACGGGCTAAATTTTTTTGACGGGCTAAAATCTATTTCTTCAAGACCTTTTTGTACATTTCTATTTTCATCCAGCGATTCTATAACATGGTATTTTCTTTTTCCTAACTGATTATTCGCAATATATTTAATTGTATCACCAATTTTTACATTATTTTTTTCATCATCAAGATAAACATTTGGATCTTCACGGAGTGCTTCAAATAAAACATGTTCTGTCATTTTCACGTGTATTATAATATATATATTAGTATATTACAATATTTTTATGCGAAGACGGGTAATTCGGGTCCTGCTTGAGGTCCTAAAAATAGATTTTGTTCAGTATTATAATAATTCACTCTAACTCCAGACATGGTTTCAGGAACAGGTCCTAAAGGTTGAATTACGTTGGATGAAACCTCCTTGTCTTTGTATAAAGCATCACAAAAGTCAGCAGGAACACATTCACCGTCATCGGGATTACTCCAGTATCTTAAATTATTTGTAATTTGAGCATAAGAACCTACTCTAAAAACGGGATATTTCCACCAGATGTCATTATAATCTTTATTACTCCGTGTTTTTGAACCCGTATACTCATAACTTCCTTCTAAAAGAGGATATTCATCACTGTATGGATATTCGCCCGGATTTGCTAAATTTTGTAATCCCTCTTTCAAAAACTTATTATTAATAGAAAAAATACCGGTGTTGTTCAGGGCAATACATATCATGATAAATATTAAAATACCGAAAAAAATTTTCATTTTTGTCATTCTTATATACTATATATATTATAATACAAATATATTTATTTCAATGGTGTTTGAATTTTCTTGCGCGGGGTTATCTTTAAGTTAAAAAGTGCGCTAAATATATTTCCCATGAAAAGGCTTAAAGCCCAATTAAAAAGATGTAAAAGAACAAAAGGTTTAAATATAAAATGATTCATATATGTATAGAATGAATACAAGTGATGAGACAAGTGTAGATATGCGTGTTACCAAACGTGACGGTGAATTAGAGGATATTGCCTTTGATAAAATATTAAATCGGGTAAAAAAATTGGGATTGGAGGCAAATATTCAAATCAATTATTCGTCATTGGTGATGAAAGTCATTGACCAGTTGTATGATAAGATTCCTACTACTAAAATTGACGAGTTGACTGCTGAACAATGCGCAGTGATGTCGACACAACATCCGGATTATGCTGTTTTGGCTGGACGCGTAGTGGTGTCTAATCATCAGAAAAATACGGATGCATCGTTATACAAAGTCATGGAAAAGTTATATTGGTTGGAAGATATCCATGGAAATCATTCTCCTTTGTTGTCGCATGATACCTGGCTCACCATTTGCGCTAACAAGGATGAACTGGAACAAATGATTGATTACAATCGGGATTATTTGATTGATTATTTTGGTTTCAAGACTTTAGAACGCGCCTATTTGTTTAAAGTAAAAGACGTCGTGGTTGAAAGACCTCAGCATATGTGGATGCGTGTTGCGGTGGGAATTCACGGAAATAACATGGATGCCGTGCGCGAGACCTATGATTTAATGTCTCAAAAATATTTTACCCATGCGACACCAACGCTGTTTAATGCTGGGACACCTAGACCACAATTAAGTTCTTGCTATTTGATTGCCATGGAAGATGATAGTATTGACGGTATTTATAATACCTTGAAGGACTGCGCTAAAATATCAAAATGGGCAGGTGGTATTGGTCTTCATATTCATAATGTTCGCGCAAAAGGAACGCACATCAGGGGAACCAATGGAAAGTCGAATGGAATTGTCCCCATGTTACGTGTGTTTAATAATACGGCAAAATACGTTGACCAGGGTGGGGGGAAGCGTAATGGCTCCTTTGCGATTTATTTGGAGACGTGGCATGCAGACATTGAAGACTTTTTAGACATGAGGAAAAACCACGGTGATGAGGAGCTAAGAGCCCGTGATTTGTTTTATGCCTTATGGGTGTCTGATTTATTCATGGAGCGCGTAAAGGAGAACGGAAAGTGGTCACTCTTTTGTCCTCATGAATGCCCCGGTCTTGCCGATGTATACGGCGATGAATTCAAGGAATTATATATGAAATACGAGTCGCAAACCACGAATGCCCGAGTCGTCAATGCGCGTGAATTATGGTTTAAGATTTTGGACGCCCAGATGGAAACCGGCACACCATACTTATTGTATAAAGATGCTGCGAATATTAAATCAAACCAGAAAAATATTGGCACCATTAAGAGCAGTAATTTATGTGTCGCACCAGAAACAAAAATATTAACAGATGGAGGTTATTTTGAAATTCGGGAATTACATAATCAAATTGTGAATGTATGGAATGGAAAAGAATTCAGTGAGACTACTATTCATAAGACGGGAGAAAATCAAGAATTAATCGATATTCATACCAGTGATGGTTGTACACTAACTTGTACAAAATATCATAAATTTTATATCCAAACAAAATATCAATCCTCAAAGAAAAAGAAAACAGCGGAGACAACGAATCATGAAAAAAAGGATATTATAAATACAAAAAATGTAAAATTAGTGGAGGCAAAAGATTTAAAAGAGGGTGATAAAATTATAAAATGTGAATTTCCAATTATAGATAATGACAAAGAAATGAAGCATGCTTACACACATGGATTTTTTTGTGGCGATGGTACTTATAATCAAAGTGAATGTAATGAAAAACAGCATAAATGTAATTATAAATCACAAATAGGTTATTCTTTTTGTAAGAGACATCTTGACACAGAGACTAATGAAAATTATGAAATACAAACGGAAGAAACAAATTATACTTGTAACGCCATCAGTTATACAAAAAGACCGTGTGTTGCCTTATACGGCGAAAAGAAGGATTTGTTAGAACATTTAGAATATAGAAGTTACGGTCAAGTCGATGAAAAAAATGATAAATTAAATGTACAATTACCTTTAGACATGGAGGACAAATTTTTTGTTCCAGAAAATTATTCATTAAAATCAAAACTAGTATGGTTTGCGGGTTATTGTGATGCGGATGGTTGTATTGTTCATAATGGCGAGAATCAACAATTACAAGCGTCCAGTATTGATAAAGATTTTTTATTAAAGGTAAAATTTATGTTACAAACTTGTGGTATTAATCCTAAAATAAGTAAAATGCGCGATGAATGTGAAAAATTAATGCCAGATACAAATCGTGAGTTGAAATTATATAAATGTAAACCAGTATATCGTTTATTAATAACATCAAATGAATTACAAAAATTGGTAGAGATTGGTTTTAAACCAAACAGATTAAAAATCGTATTTCATCAACCAAATAGAGACGCGACACAATTTGTAAAAATTTCTGGAGTTGTTGATGAAGGACGTATCGACGATACATATTGTTTCAATGAATCAAAAAGACATTGTGGTATTTTCAATGGTATAATAACATCACAATGTACAGAAATTCTAGAATATTCTGACGATAAGGAAACCGCCGTTTGTAACTTGGCAAGTATCGCTTTACCTGCTTTTGTAAATCAAGAGACCAAAGAGTTCAATTATGAAGAGCTACATCGTGTCACCAAGGTGGTTACTGGTAATTTAAATCGAATTATTGATATTAATTTCTATCCAACAGAAAAGACCAAAAGAAGTAATATGCTTCATAGACCGATTGGTATAGGAGTTCAAGGATTGGCGGATGTTTTTATCATGATGGACATACCATTTCATAGCGAGGTGGCCAAAGAAGTGAACAAAATGATTTTTGAGACGATATATCATGCTTCACTTGAAAAGAGTAACGAGGTTGCTATATCGCGAAAAGAATTGGTAAAACATATACGGTCTAAATTTTCGGCAGAAGATATAGAAAAAATAAGACAAAGTTTAAAACTCGAGCAAAGAATTACGGATTATCCGGACTTGTTGTCTCTATTAGGACAGTTGGTTTATAATAATGCCTCAAATCAAAATGTCGTTGTTGCCGAAATTCTGGATATCAAAAAGGATGAATTGTCTGGTTCTTATAGTTCATTTGAAGGTTCACCCGCGTCAAAGGGACAATTACAGTTTGATTTGTGGGGTGTCGAACCAGCAACCACCCGGTATAACTGGCGTGAATTGCGTGAGTCTATTCAAAAATACGGGTTACGTAATTCGTTATTGGTTGCGCCAATGCCAACCGCATCAACCTCACAAATCTTGGGTTATAATGAATGTTTTGAGCCATTAACAAGTAATTTGTATACAAGACGAACATTGGCAGGTGAATTCGTAGTGGCGAATAAATATTTGATGAAAGATTTGATTTCATTGGGATTATGGAATGAAAAGATTAAGAATAATATTATTGCCAATAAGGGAAGTATTCAACAATTGACTGTATTACCTGAACATATACGCGATAAATACAAGATAGTATGGGAAATGCCTATGAAACATTTGATAGATATGGCGGCGGACCGTGGTGCGTTTATATGTCAGAGTCAAAGTTTAAATTTATGGTTAGAAGACCCGAATTATAACACCTTGACATCAATGCATTTTTATTCTTGGAAGAAGGGATTGAAAACCGGGATTTATTATTTAAGACGCAAGGCAAAACATCAAGCACAGCAATTTACAGTTGAACCAGATAAAAAAGAACATGGAACAGAAAATGATGAAATATGCGAAATGTGCTCGGCATAAATTGTGCTCAGCATAAAATTATTTTCTTATGATTTATATAATGGATGCACAAATTGAAAAAATAGTAATTGTATTTGGAACTGTCATTGGATTAATATTATTTGGAACACTATCAACAAATCGAGGTGATACGAATATGGAAATTGAAAAAACAAAAACTCTTGGTAGACGACCAAAAAGTTTTTTAACACGTAAACAGAAAACAAGAAAATCTCGGTATCATAGTAATAAACTACCTACTATACATGAGAATCAATATGAAAATAGTAAAGGAGGAAGTAAATCGAAAACCGTAAAACGTAAATAAAAAGAATAAAAAATAAATATATTCATTTTGAACATATTTATTTTTATTTTTGTGTTGGTCTAATGCGAATCATACCCGCCATCATAGTTTGACCCATAGGTAGCGCAGGTTGAATCGGCACAATAACCATAATATTCTTCTTCAAACTGATATTTATCACGAGGGTCGACATATTGATTAATTTCATCATAATTCAATACAATTGGTCTATCATCATCGAGTTGTTCTATATTCAAATCATCTGGGTCTACATTTGAATCAGTAAGAGAATCATTGAATTCTTCATCTAAATTCATGAGTGCGTCATATCTGTCATTAATCATATCAATAATTTCAGAATCAATTATTTCGTCTTTTTTCAAGATATGTAATACATGAAACAATGATAAATGATAATTGTTTTTATTTATATTAATATTTTCACTAACACCTTGACCACGTGTGCCGTTATATTCATTCTTGGCACAATTCACGCAGTAGTCAATAAATATTCCCTTGTATGTTCCATAATATAAACAATCAAGGCATTCATGGGGTCCTGTTTTAGGTAAATGATTAAGCGCCCATTCCTCTTGAAATGAATTAGCATAGTAAATACCATAATAAGAATAACAAATTCTATTATCGTTAATTGAATAATGCGTAATGTTTCTTTCATCTGTTTTATATGAAATACATTTTTCATGAGATTGTGTGCCATGATTGTTTTCAATTGTTTCCATTATTATTTTTTGGAGTCGTTTTTAAGTTCTTTTTTGTATATTGCTTTAAAAACCAAGTAAAAAAGTAAATCAATTTTTTTATTTAGGAATACCGCCTCCTGAAAATGTAAAATAAAATTCAAGTTTCGCGCAATATTTGTCTAACAGTTCGATTTATTTCACGTAAATCTTTTTCATAAATCAATTTATAAAAACATCGCAAAGTGATAATCACATCAAACAAAGAATTATGGAGATTTTTTGGTTCATATGAAAATAAATGTTTGTGAAGCTCGCTTAGTTTAGGGTATTTATATCCTTTACTTTTGTTATTTGGGTTTTCAAGTTTACAAATGTCCACCGTGTTTGTCATGGTACAAAAACATTTGCTATTGAATTGTGTACCATTTTCAAAATAATCAATAATTCTTTCATATGCTTCATCATTTCCACTTTCTTCTTTTAGACGATGAAACTCGATAATCAACATTTTCACGTCAAATTCCAAATTGTGACCAATAATATAATCTGTTTGTTTTACCTTATCAAAGAATTCGTTTAATACATCGTATAATATAATACCTTCTTTTTGACATTTTTCTTGAGTAATTCCGTGAATATTTATACATTCGACAGGTATTATAATGTCTTTTCGAACTTTTATAATATTATCTTTGATGAATATATTATTTTTATCAGTGTCGTACATTACATAACTGAATTGAACAATATGTGGCTGTTTTTCAGTTTCTGATAAATCATAGTATTTATCTATTTTACCGGTTGTTTCTGTGTCGAAAACTAATATTTTCATTTTTGTATGTTTAGTATATTAATAGTAATGTAAAATTTATATCATATTTTTAAATCAATTTTAATATTTTTATTTTGTGTTTTATGTTTTATATTTTTATAAGTTATAATCCAATAAAAAATATAAAGAATTAATATATAATAAATTATGTACGTCATTAAATACGGTATTGATGAGAATAATATTGATGTAACCCATGTAGTTTATAATAAAATGATAAAAAAAAATATAATATACATACCAGACGGCGATGGTAATCGTTCTTCTTATTTTACAGACCCGGTTGAATATGTTTTAAAATCCGTATTCATTATTGACCCAAATAACATTACAACCAAGTATGACCACACGACAAAAATATATATTGATTTAAATATTGATAAAATTTATACGAATAAAGAGATTGTTCCGGCATATATTAAAGAAATTCATGTTGATTACGCAGAAAAATTAAGCGAAATTCATAAAACTTTAAAAATACATTTTGGAGATTTTAGTCAAGAATATACAGAACAAATGATGGCAATTAAAAATTTAACTGGTGATGAAAAAGTATTGGAAATTGGTGGAAATATCGGTAGAAATAGTTTAATTATTTCTCATATTTTGAATCAAAAAAATAATAATAATTTAGTAACACTTGAAAGTGGTAGTAATATTTATCAACAATTATTACATAACAAAAAATTAAATCCACATCTCGATTTTTTCATAGAGAATTCGGCACTATCAAGTAAACCATTAAAACAAAATAGATGGGACACTAGTTTTTATGATGGAGGTGTTTTAGAGGACGACTATGAAATAGTTAAAACAATTACATTTCGTGAATTACAAGAAAAATACAAAATAGAATTTGATACTTTAGTTTTAGATTGTGAAGGCGCGTTTTATTATATTTTATTAGATACGCCAGAAATATTAGATAATATAAAATTAATCATGATTGAAAATGATTTCAAAGAAGAAGAACAAAAAAAATATTTTGATGATGCTTTACTAGAAAGAGGATTTTATAATAGTTATTCCGAGGATTTAATCATTGGTCCAGGTAATCTTCGTAAAAACTTTTTCCAAGTTTGGAAAAAAAAGATATAAATAAAAGATAATTACACCTTTTTAAACATATTGTTTACAAATACCAAAACTACGACGATGCCATATGGTGATTCCGTGTTGTTGAATTCCGTCTAAATGTTTCTTAGCACCATATCCCTTATTGCTATCAATACTATAATATTCAATCAACTGCGGATTTTCTTTACATAATTCGTCGATATATGTATCTCGCGCAACTTTTGCCAAGATTGAAGCAGCGGCAATTGCTGAATATTTATTATCACCTCCTTCAATACAAATGTGAGATATGGGTTCCAATATTTTACGTTTTTTGTTATATATGGTATATGGATTGAAATAATTACCATCAATCAATAATTGTATTTTTTTATCCGTGTCAAATAATTCTGTGTTTTTTTTAATTAATTCTCCAATACATTTGTGCATGGCTTGTTGTGTTGCTTGTAAAATATTTATTTCATCAATTACTTTTTCGTCTTCATAACAAACCACCCATGCCAATGAACTATTTTTAATGTATTCTGCGGTTTCTTCAATTTTCTTTTTTGAATGAAATTTTTTACTGTCTTTCATTTTTGAATGGTCAAAGCTGTCGTTTTTAGGTAAAATAACAGCGGATACATACACTCTTCCAAAAAGAGGTCCTCTACCAACTTCATCAATACCGATTTCGATAATATTTGAATCTTCAACAAAATATTTTTGAAGAGGTTGTTGTTTTACTCTTTTTTTTGGTGTTTCTACTGGAGAAACCATTGTTTCTTGAATTGTTTCACTCATATTTATTACTGGATAATATATAATTTATTTTATATAATTTATATATTTTATAGTTTATTTCAATTTTTTAGTAAAATAAAAACTAAATTGGATTCAAAGACAACCAACATTTATAATTTTCAAGATTTTTACATTCCATAAAATATAAATACTGAATTAATCTATTACCGTTTTTGTTTTGTAATAATATGTTTCCATTTAAATCTTTTATATATTCTGTTTCAGGTTCAAATTTTAAAAAATATATATTATCATGCTTTCCTTCTAATCCAATAAAAGAATCTGTTTCTCTACGACCCAAAAATTTATTGGTTTCTCTACCCAAAACACCCGGACCAGAAAAATCTAGTCTAGATGGAGGTATTACTTGATTTTCAATCTTATTGACAATGTTATAAATACATTGAAGCATAATATCATTGTTTGGGACACAACATATAAATCCATTTGCTAAATTATGTTGTCCTTCATATGGATTTGTATTAAAATCAATCAATAACATAACATCAATATCATCTGTCAATATGTTATCAATACGATTTAAACATAATGTATCAATATCCGCATATACACCTCCATATTTGTATAAAACACAATATCTCCATAAATCCGCTTTAAATGCCCCTGGAATAATTTTACAATAGGCATTATATACACGTTCTTCAAAATTATCTTTTATAAAATTCTCCCTATCATTTTTATCGTAAAAACAATATTCGTATTCAGGGTTGAATATTTTCCACTGGTCTATTAAAGTTTGAAAATCGGGTGAAATATTTTTTGTCTCCCATGTTTGGAAAAACTTTTTTGGTATTTTAGACATATACTTTGTATTTATAATAAATAGTTGTATTTAAATCATTATAACTTTAGGTAATTAGGCGTTTTTCTTGCCAATTTAATTATTTAATAATTATTTTTTTTCACAATATAAATTATACATGAATAAATTATTAATTCTTTTTATCATTTTATTAGTTGGACTTCTTTTATGTTATTTTTTAGGAAGAAGAACTTATACGGAAGGTTTCACAACTGAAGTTGAAACAATTACAGGAGTTAGTGGTAATAAAGCAACTGTTGTAAAATATGAAAGTTCTAGTAATCCTACTCCTACATTAACAACTTCAAATCCATATGATAATTATAATCATTTTAACGGTTCAAGTTATCCTACAAAATTTTACGGTCCAAATGGAACAACTGCTACTGTTTTAAACAAAGATGGAACATATTCTCTTGTAATAACCGACACTGCCGGTAAAACTACTATTTACAGTGTAGACGCACCATCTCCTGATACAACGATTACACAAACTACATTTTATGGTCCAAATGGTGGAACCGCAAAAATAACAAAAGATAATAATGGTAATTATATTATCAATCTTACTATGCCAGATGGTTCAACAAGTATTTATACCGTAACAACTACCCAGGGTCAAACTGTCCCTCCACCACCCCCATCTCAAGAAGAAATTACTAGCACTAAATCAACTTATACAATTGGACAAAATTATACACCATTAAGTAGCAGTGGTTCAACCGGTAGTTCCGGATATGATTATAGTTCATCTTTACCAAAAGGTATTCCTAAAAGTCTAATTCCAAAAGGTCAAGAAGATTTATATATTTTAAAATCAGAAGTTGTCCCACCAGTATGCCCAGCATGTCCAGCTTGTTCTCGAGGAATAAGTAGTGGTAGTTCAAATAGCGGGTTGACTCCTGGAAGTCAGGGTGGAAACACGAATGTATCTGGAAATACTACTAGCGGCACTACTAATAGTGGTAGTGGAGCAACAACCAGTGGTGGTTCCTTTTTAGACAGTTTTTCAAACAATTACATGGAATCAACCAAATGCCCACCATGTCCAGCTTGTGCTCGCTGTCCAGAACCCGCGTTCGATTGTAAAAAAGTACCAAATTACAATTCCATAAATAACAGTTATTTGCCAATGCCAGTATTAAGTGATTTTAGCAATTTTGGAATGTAATTTCTATACTATTTTTAATATTTTTATATTATTGTAAAAATATTATTATACCTACCTGTTTTTATTTATGCCTTAGTTTCCTCGTTTTCACACACTTTTTATCCATTTGAAAGGTCGAACCTTTTTCTTCCTGTGGTACAATCTTGATAATACATTTTGATTTCTTACCATATAACGGTTCGGTACACCCTTTGCCTTCCAATTTAGCGCGTTCTTTCTTTTCATATTTGAATAATTTAGGCATATCATCCGTACATCTTGAACGAAAATGTTCGTATCTTTCTCTCACATCACAGTATTTTAAATTAGATTTTTTCTTTAATTTACGATTCACCAATTCATGTAATTCATAAATATATTTTGAAAAGGTGTCGCGATTTTTCATACATTCCATCGTCAATGGAAATTCTCTTAAATTCGTCTTTAAATTCATACGACAATATTTACAAGGCAGTACGTTTTTTAAACTCAACACATAATTTCTATATTGATGTTTTTGTTCCAACGTTGGTTCCACGGGATAGTTGAAACTCATGGTATGAAGAAAATGCCATGCGCCGGGACCCCAAACCGTGGTAAGCATACCGTCTCCACTATTGTAATCGTCTTTTGAATAAACCTTTTTTGTTTTATTTTTTGCGGTGTTGTTTTTTATGGTCTTATTTTTTATAGTCTTGTTTTTATCATTTTTTTTGGAAATAATTATTGTCATATTGATTTTTGTTTGTATATATTATACAAATATTATAATATTTACAATAATTATGAACGATACCCCTTATATAAATAGTTATGTAGAAAATACAAAATACACTTGTTTTTATATCATATTTTCCATATTTTTCATTTTTTTATTTATTTTTGGACCACTAAATCGTTTTATAATAACATCTGTTATCGGTAGAATTATTATAATCAGTGTTTTATCATACGCACTCTACCAAAATACAAAATCTGCCATGAGTTTTTCTAAACATACAAATACTTCCCTCACAAAAGGACCATGGACGACTATAAAAACAAATATTACTTGTAGTTATGTCTTTTCACTCTTTATATTATTCTTGATTATCAAGATTATTACTGGTTCTTTCTAACAACTGATCAATCAAATTATTTGAATAATTCACGGAATTTTGATGGCTTGAATTTAGGAGAACATTTTTACCAAATTTAATACTTTTAATTTTATTATAATATAACTCATCATTTTTGAATTCATATTTGTCAATAATAACCATCGAACCATCATGATTTCTAAATAACATTTATATGGGATATTATTTAAATATATTAAATAATTCTTAAATCATTATTTAATAATTATTTCGTTTGAACGTATTTACTAATTTATTCTCAATATACATATATGGCATTAAGTAGTTTAATGAGTTCAACATCACCATCTAGTTTTTTAAATAAACTAAAAGATTTAACATCTAAAATGAATGTAAAAAATGTGTTGATGATTTTTTTAGCTATCGTTTTAATTATAGTCATTTACTATATTTACACCAAATATTTCAGCAAGGGCTTTGGTAAAACGATTGAAAATATGGAGAACCAATCGGGTGATAAAACAGCTGAATTAATGTTATTTCATGTAGACTGGTGTCCTCATTGTAAAACAGCAAAACCAGAATGGGACCAAGTAAAGGCTGAATATCAAAACAAAACTATTAATGGATATAAAGTAATGTTTAATGAAATCAACTGTACGGATGAAACCCCTGAAAAAGTAAAAATGATTGAAACCTATAAAATTGAAGGTTATCCAACCATTAAATTAGTCAAGGATAATCAAGTCATTGATTTTGATGCGAAACCAACCAAGGATACATTGACTAAATTTTTGAATACTGTTTTATAATATTATTGTTTCATCATTGTTTTATAATATTATTGTTTCATCATTGTTTCATCATTATTTTTCTTCATTTTCATTTTTGTTCTCTTCATTTTGATTTTGATTTTTGTTCTCTTTATTTTGTTTTAAAGAGAGAAAAGACCGAGATGCTTCAATCCCGACATTCAATAATTCTTGTCTAAATTCGATGGATGATATTGCTGATTTTAAAAATGAAAAACTTGGTCGTTTTGTATCATATATAATTTCATTTTCAATACTTGGTTGTTTTTTTTCAGTATCAATTGTTAAAACAACTTTATTTATAAAAGTCATCATGTAATCTAATATAGTCGATTCTTTATTTACTATATTATTTCCAAAATCAGTTTCACTATCTTTTATATAATTATTTCGTAATCCCAATATTTCTTCATAACCATTTGTATCTGTTATACAATTATTCTTAATACAATAATCTAAAGGATAATTTGAAATAATTCCCCCGTCTATAAAACAATCATCGTCTACACAAAACGGTGAAACAACCATAGGTATTGCGCTTGTCATGTGAACAGCCTTTAATAATTCCAAATCGGGATGTGTCTTGTGAGAAATATCTACAACTTGAAAACGATTGATTTCCAGAGAAAATACGTGAAAATCTATTTTAGTGTATTCATAAAATTCACGCAGTGTCATTTTCATGGATATATCTCGTGAATTGAAAAATGGTTTAAAAAAAATATCAAGTAATTTTTCATCAAATAGCCCTTTTTTGTTATATGCTTCAAAGATTTGACTTATACCAATTTGAAATGCCTCATGCCACGGGCGTTTTATAATATAATCGTTAATGGTATTCCAGTCAAATTTGAGGGCAACCAACACTCCAAGAAGCGACCCCGCTGATGTACAATACATTGATTCTATGTTTTCTATATTCCAAAATTGTTTCTTCTCCAGGTGTTGTAGAGCGCCTAATGCGATGACTCCAGTAGGTCCTCCCCCCGATATTACAATATGTTTAATTGTCATTATTATTGTAAAATAAATTACTTTTAATAAGTTTTTTTCCTTATATTTTGTAAATGGCAAATATATTTACTTTGGAAAATGTAAGTGATTTTTCAGAAAAATTAAACATTGATGAATTATATGAGAAAAAAAGGCAATATGATTTGAATAAATTAGAATTATACAATAAAATATTAAATAGAATACATGTTAGAATCAAGACAACATCACGACAAAAAATAGACGAACAATTTTGCTGGTTTGTTGTTCCCGAGGTGATTATAGGCGTTCCCAAATATGACCAAGGCGCATGTATTGCCTACATTATAGATAAATTGCGAGAAAATGGTTTTAATGTAAAATACATTCACCCCAATACATTGTTTATTTCTTGGCAACACTGGGTCCCTTCTTATGTGAGAAGTGAAATTAAGAAAAAAACAGGAATGGTCATTGACGAATATGGAAATAAAGTAGATGAAATGGAGGAAATTAGCAATGGTCCAGTGAATGATATGTTTAATATAAAATCTCAACCGCAAACAAAAGTTGTTAAAAGTGCCATGAAACAACAAAAGAATTTTACTCCAATTACTTCATATAAACCACAAGGCAATTTAATTTATGACAATGATTTATTGAGTAGTTTAGAAGAAAAAATAACTTAAATTTTAACAAAAATAAAAATGTGTAGATATATATATTTGTTGAATGACGAATCAGTCTAAGAAAAATATTAATAAAAAAAACAATAAAACAAGAAAAAATTTAGATAAAGAACGTATTGTTTTTGAATCATTTGAAGATGATTATGAAAAAAAAGTAAACGAAAGTATTAAGAAAAAAAATAAAAAATACTTGTCACATGTAGAAAAATTATTAGATGAAAGTAGAGTCGCAATTTATAAAAAACAAAATAGTGGTGATTTATGGCAAGCACCTTTAGTCAAATTATTTCAAGTTCCTTTTACTCCTTCAAATATTAAACCAAACAACGATTATTATACTTATGTAAATTTTAGATGGTTACAAAATACAGAAAACGAGTTTGATAGCAAGGGTAAACCAAAAAATAGAAAATATTTTTCACAAATCGATAATTTTAGATTAGTACAAGACAAGACATATAGAGATGTTTTGAATTTAGTAAATGAATATGTTAAGAAAAATCACAGTAGAAAAGCAACATTAATAAATAATGTAAAAAAATCTTTTCAATCATTAAATAATTTTTCAAATACAAAAAAACACATTACCGAATTCACAAACATGTACAATAGTTTAGTTAAAAAAAATGATTTATGGGAATTTTTAGCAGAAATAAATAAAAACGAAATTATTTCATGGGGTTCTCCTATAACTTGGAAGGTAATGGCTGACCAAAAAGATGCCAAAACATATCGTAGTTTTATTAGCAGTCCACAATTATCTATTTTTGATATTAAAGTATATTTTAATGATACCACCGGTTTAACTGCGGAAGAAATTAAATACAAAAACATATTGAAATCGAAATATTTAAAATACATTAATGACATTTTTGAGGCTTGTTTAGGAAAAAACCATGGTCTTAGCGCAAAGGATGTTTTTGATAAAGAAGTAGAAATTGTATATGCTATGGGTTGTTCCTCTGTGAAGAATGATTCTACTGAATTCTATAATATCGTCAAAAAGGATGAATCATTGAAAAAGTATGGTTTTGATTGGGAAAAATTCAGCAAATGTTTAGGATACACTCATACTCCTGATTTTTTTATATGTGGTGGATTAAATTATTTGAAATGTATGTGTGACAATCTTACCCCAAATTGGACGGATGAAAAATGGAAAAGTTACTGGTATTATATCTTCTTACGTCAATTAATTCGTTTTGATAGAAAATTAAATGAAATACATTATGAATTTAAAGGAAAATATATCACTGGTTTACCTACAAATTTTCCATATGATTTGTATCCTGTATTTGGATTATCCATCACATTTAATACATTTTTGGCGGAGGAATATATTAATGCGTATGAAAATGATGAGATTATTCAATACGTAAGTAATATGTTTCACGACTTAATTAAGGTATTTAAAAGAATTATCATTCGTAATGACTGGTTGAATCCAAATACAAAAAAGAATGCTTTAACAAAATTAGACCATTTAAAATTAGTGATTGGACGACCAGAAGTATTAAGAGAAGACCCCTTGTTAAATTACATCGCAAATGACCCTTGGGTAAATATGATGTTGATTACCAAATGGAGACACGAAAAATTTTTAAAATTAGATGGTGGTAGAGTCATTGATATACCAATGATTGATTGGGCAAATACACCATTCAAGTTAACTGGTTATCAACCTTATATTGTAAATGCGTTTTACACCCCAACCATGAATAATATTTATATTCCATATGCTTATTTACAAAAACCATTTATTGATTTACAAGAAAGAGGTATTGAATATAATTTAGTCCATATAGGATATACTTTAGGACATGAAATGTCACATTGTTTAGATAGTACAGGAAGTAAATACGATTATAAAGGTAATTTACATAACTGGTGGACTGAGTCTGATAGAAAACATTATAATAGTATTTTAGAAGATATTATAAAACAATACGAGGCTTTCGCGTTAAAAGATGGAATTAAATTTGACGCAAGACCAAGTATTGGCGAAGATGTCGCAGATATATCTGGTTTAGCAATTTGTGAAGAATATTTAAAAGATTTCCAAGATCACAATGATTATATCGTTCCTATTAGAGCATTATCATTTGAAACATTCTACGTTTATTTTGCTGTTCAACAAAGACAACATATTTATAAAAGTGCCCTACGCGCTCAATTATTAACGAATCCACATCCTTTAGATAAATATCGAACAAATGTTCCATTATCTCGTTTAGAAATATTTAGAAATATTTATAATGTCAAAAAGGGGGATGGAATGTACTGGCCAGATATGAGAACTGTATTTTAATATAAATCATTCATTATATTTAGGAATTTCTCTCATTGTTTATAAAAATCAAAACAAAATATTAAGAAATAATTAATCAAATTCACTTTTTATTTTAAAAACATCAAAATATTATTTAGAAGTATTATTTTAAATAATGTTTACCCTTATTTTTAATTTTAATAAAACATTTTCATATTTTAAAAATTTTTTTTGTCATGTATATATATAAAATGGCAAGTCGTCGTCGTAGAGCAAGTCGTCGTTCAAGAAAACACGGAGGTGCTAAATCTAAAAAGATCGCAAGAAAGGCAGCAGTCAAGGCAAAGGTAAAGATTGCCGCAGCAAACAGAGCACAAGCAGCAGCCCAAGCAAAATCAAAGTCTGCCGCCCAAGCACAAGCACAAGCACAAGCTGCTGCCCAAGCTGCCGCCCAAGCCGCAGCTCAAGCACAAGCTGCCGCCCAAGCTGCCGCACAAGCATAAATATAAAATCAAGACATTAAACTAACATTTAATTTTTGATACATTTTATACATATGTTATATTCCGTAATGGAATATAATATATTTGAATTTTAGTAATTTGCTGAATATAAAGATTAAGACATAAACGACTCATTCATCATGTTATCTTCCAAACTCTTAATTTGATTTGTCGTTGTTTCAAAGATTCTTTTTTCAACAATCGCCTCGTATATTTGTATTCCTTCTACAAAATCTTTTTCGCAAGTCATGTACAAGTTATGAATACAATCTCTAGTTTCTATTAATATATTTTGTAACGAATCCTCATTTAGTTCTGGATTGATTGTAACACGTTTATCCTCATTATCCCCAATAAAAACAAAAATTTTATTTAAAATCTCGATTAATTCATTGTTTTTTTCATTCACCGAGATTATCATGCTCTTAAGATTTTTAGCATATGCTTGAAATAAATCATCATCTACTGAAATCTCATAGGAAGATAACGTATTTGGTTTACAATATTTCTTTTTACTATAATCTCGCAAAGGTATATCACTGAATTTTTTGATATTTTCTGGAACAGTTAAATTACCGGTGTATTCTGTATAAAATTTATTTAAATCTTTTTTGAATTGGGTTATTGTATTTGGGTTCATGCTTGTAAATTGACCCGTTTCAACATCAAACCCTGAATCATAATATAAATCGAGTAATTCAGGAATTCCTGGCTCATCTTCAAGAGATTTACCTTGATTAAAAAAACATAGTTTTTCTGGATTAGGATTCACAAGAGGGTTTTCGTTAGGTGACATTATATTCAAAAATAATTCATTCTTTAAAATATCAATACGCTCCCCACATAAATTTGTTTTGAAAATTTCAACGTGTCCTGTTTTAGGAATATTATGTTTTTGACTTAATTTATATTTAGTTATTGTCCCTGAACTATCCGTATGAATATATTCAGGATTGATTGTGGTAACTATTGCTGAAAATATTTGAGCTATTTTTATGTAAAACCTGGATATTTGATTACATTTTTCCATTTTATCGTCTTCATTGGAAAGTTTAATTACATTATTTATATCATTTTTGTTTATAAAAACTATTTTTTCTTCTTCTTGTTCTGGTTCGACTCCGTTTTCCGCGACTCCGTTTTCCGTGACTCCGTTTTCCGTGACTCCGTTTTCCGCGACTCCGTTTTCCACCCGGTCAACCATTTTATTCACTTGTAAATCCTTGAAATATTTATTTATAATATCAGATGTCAATATAATTAAATCGTCGCAATATTTTTGTTTGTAAAGATTTCTTAAACTTTGAAAATTCATGGTTAAAATATAATGTGTAGCAATATAGTCAAATTCATCTTCTAATAAAACCTTGGTATTTTTATCATTACTACTATTTGTTCCTCCTTTTAAATTAGAATTTTGATTACCCATATATGATAAATATATAAAAATTATAAATTAAAATTGAATTAAAATTATCTTTTCTTATCAAAATAAAAATATGAGTAAAGATAAAAGTATTAAAAAAAGAGACAATATAACTGTGAACAAAAAAGAACTATGGAATGTATTTGATTGCGAAATAAACAAAAACAATACTCCACTTGAATGTATGTTTCGTGATTCCGGTAATCGCGAAAACTGTGACCGGTGTGAATCTATATTAGCATTTTCAGATGAAGGTTTCTTAACATGTACAAATAATCGTTGTGGAATTATTTACAAAGATATTGTTGACCATTCAGCAGAATGGAGATATTATGGAGCGGATGATAATCAAAACTCTGACCCCACCAGATGTGGTATGCCCATCAATCCATTGTTACAAGAATCATCTTTTGGTTGTAAAGTTTTATGTTATGGTTCCACCAGTTATGAAATGCGAAAAATACGTCGATACACTGAATGGCAATCTATGCCATACAAGGAAAAATCCCAGTATGAAGAATTCCAGCGTATTACCATCATGGCGCAAAATGGTGGAATTCCAAAATTGATTATTGATGATGCGATTCGCTATCACAAAAAAATATCAGAATACGAATTGACATTTCGTGGTGACAATCGAGACGGAATATTAGCAGCATCTATTTATATTTCATGTCGTATTAACAATTATCCACGAACAGCGAAAGAAATCGCGACTATATTTAATTTAGATGTTACTAGTGCTACAAAAGGTTGTAAAAATGCCCAGTTAATTATTAATAACCTTGAAAAAGATATGGAACATTCTGAAAAGACCTCATTTTGTAAAACGAAACCAGAGGCTTTTATTGAAAGATATTGTAGCAAATTAAGCATTAATAATGAATTGACCAAGTTATGCCAATTTATTTCCATGAAAATTGAAAAAAAAGGATTAATGCCTGAAAATACACCACATTCAATTGCTGCGGGTGTTGTTTATTTTATAGCACAATTATGTAATTTGAATATCAGTAAAAAGGATATTAAAAATACTAGCGAAATAAGTGAGGTAACTATTAATAAATGTTTCAAGAAAATAGAAAAGATGAAAGAAGATTTAGTTCCGGCAGTGATTCTTAAAAAATACGGGTGTGCTTATTAAATAAAATGTATTAGTTAAAAAATATTTAAAAATTTATTTTTTAATTATAATATTAGAATCAATGGAATTTGTTGAAAAAAAAAATTCTTTAGATACCATTTGTATTATCTTGACTTCGACAATATATGTGAATCCTAAAAAAAATCATTTATGTAACACTGAACCAACCAATCGATTAGAAACATATTTAAAATCTATTAAACAGTGGTTAGAAAATACAAATTTTAAAATTGTTTTAGTAGAAAATTCGGGTTATAAATTTCCAGAATTAGGAGAATACGCAGAAAAATACAAGGACCGCTTTGAAATGATTTTATTTAAAGAAGATGAATTAAGTGATGAGGTATTTGATGAAATTGGAGCACAAGCAGTACGATTACCCGATGATTATTTATATACAAGTAAAGGAACAAGTGAAATGTTTGCGATTCATTATGCCCGTCAACAATCATTATTGGCAAAAACCTGTGATTTTTTCATAAAAATTACTTGTAGATATTTTGTGCCACAATTAGAATCATTTTTATCAGATAAAAATTTAGATGATTATGAAGCATTAAGACAAAATGATGGAGTGAATGACCCGGAATTATTTAAAGAAGAAAGAGGAAACTGTAAATGTGAGATTGTAGGTGCTCATAAAAATAAATTTGATGAAATATTTAGACCAGACCATTTCAAATGTAGTGATGGCATGTGGCATCATCATGCTGAAACTATTTACAGAGACCGAATGTTTACTCGTTTAACATCATTAGACAAAATATTAGTTTGTGATACATTTAAAATAGAACCAACTTTACAAGGGGGTACTTTTGAATTAATGCGACATTTATAATTTTAGGAATTTTATATTTGGATAGTATATAGAATGGCAAAAAGAAGAACCATGAAAAGAAGAACCATGAAAAGAAGAAGAAATGTAAGAAAAATGAAACAACTTGGTGGTGGCATTAGTGATTTTTTTGGAAATATACAAAAAAGATTATTTGGTGATAAAAGTGGTGAGCAAAATGTGACATTTACTCCACCAATGGAAGATGTTGAAGGAACTCCAGTTAGAAGTAATCAAGTGGTGCCAACGAGTTACGGAGGAAAATTAAGAAGGACCAGAAAAAGACATTAGAAAAATGTCAGGTAATTGTGTTTGTCAATGCGTTTTTACTTTATTTTTATTATACACATCTTTAATATTTGATTGTTCTATATGGCATCATCAAATATTATATCTATACCAAAAAAAATTTTTATTGTTCCTTATAGAAATCGCCGTGAACAAAAGTTTTTTTTCAGTAATCAAATGACATTTATATTGGGTGATGCTGATGATTATGAAATATATTTTGTTCATCAATGCGATAATCGTAATTTCAATCGTGGCGCCACGAAAAACATTGGATTTTTAGCAATGAAAGAAAAGTATCCAAATGATTACAAGAATATTAATTTTATTTTCAATGACGTAGATACATTGCCATTTCATAAATTGTTTGATTATGAAACAACGCCTGGTGTTATTAAACATTATTACGGATTTACGACCGCTTTAGGTGGAATCGTAGTTATTCGTGGAGGCGATTTTGAAAGAATAAATGGTTACCCAAATTATTGGGGTTGGGGTATGGAAGACGCATGTCTTGAAAAAAGGTCATCTTTTATGAAAATACAAATTGACAGGTCACAATTTTATACTATAGGTAGTCCTGAAATTCTCCAATTGTTTGATGGGGTATCACGCATGGTTTCACGAAAAGACCCTTTTCGAATGAAGAATGATAACGGGGTAGATGGAATTCGTTCCATTAAAAATCTTTCTTATACGATTGATGACAATTCGTTAAATCCAAATGATAATGTATATATTGTTGAAAATCCTCGTATCAAGATAGTGAATGTTACTCATTTTACAACACTTGTAGATGCGAATGCTGATGTATACCATGATTACGATTTGAGAGAACCTGTAAGAAATATCATGTACCCAACGGCGAATGCCAAGAAATCAGAGAAAAGTGTTGTGGGTACAGAAGATTGGAAAAATATTCCATATTATCCAACTGTTTTAGAAAAAAAAGAAAATGAAATGAGAGAGATAGAGAGAAAGTATATACCGACTCCTTCACCACAAGGACAACCACAACCAATATCGGCAAAATATTATTTTTCTAAGGAATATGCAAGGAATCATTATCCAAAACCGAGGTCTGTAGCAAGTGTAAATATTCCTTTTGGTGGAGTTAGAAGCACAAGTGCTGTTAGTAGTAGAAGAAGATAAAACTTATATTTTAAGTTGTTTTGACTTGACTTGATTCGGTAAAACTGGGTTTCTCTCTTTCTCTCTTTATAGTATATGTTGAAAAGTAAAAAGAAAGATGAAATATGTTTACAAATTAAAAATATTTCATACAACAAGGTTGTTACTGAATGGAACAATATGCGAAAGATAGTAGAGTCACAGCAAATACAAGAATTAAATGGTCGTAGCAAACTCGGTTGCGATTTTCTGGATTACTATTTTTTCTCGCATAGACTCGAGACCATTGGAAATAAGGGCATCAACTTTTTCGATTTTTTAGAAAACATTGAATATTACAAGAGTAAAAAATATATTCAAACATTGTTGACTTTTTGTGAAGAGAAAAACCGTTATGTCGGCGAAGAAATCAAAAAATATTATTATATTTATGGTCTTTGTTTCGGTAGATGTAATGCGTTTAAAATAACCAATGCTCTTGAATTCTACCAAAAATACAACCCATCACATATTTTGGACCCTTTTTGTGGATTCGGTGGGAGACTGGTTGCCGCAATGTTGCTCGGGGTGAATTATACTGGAATTGATTTGAACGTCGACCTAAAGTCGGGATATGACAAATTATTAAACGATTTTCAAAGTAAAACAGTGTCCTCTGTTTCTCTCATGTATCAAGATTCAAAAGAGGTAAATTATACAAAATTTAAGTATGATATGGTTTTTACATCGCCTCCCTATGAGAATATTGAGATTTACCAGAACGGAAAAAAAAAGACTAACGATGAATGGTTGGAATTTTACAAAATCGTATTCCAAAATACCTGGGACAGTCTCTCGCCAGGAGGAATTTATGCTATCAATATTAATGCGAGTATTTATGAAAAATCGCTGGTTCCTCTTTTGGGAATATGTCATGAAAAAAATGAACTCAAGAAATCTACCAGAAATACAAAATACAAGGAATTTATTTATATATGGAAAAAATCCGCTTAAATACTTATTCTCAATTGTATGTATTCGACGCACCCCGAAATGACAACCAAACTATCATGTATCGAAGATATTCAACATGTGTTGTACATTAATTTAGAAAAACGCGCTGACCGTAGAGAACACGTGGAAAAAGAACTTAAAAAAATAGGATTTCCTGCGACGCGTTTTAATGCGATAAAATTAGAAAATGGTGCTCTTGGATGCAGTATGAGTCATTTGAGATGTATTCAACACGCTAAAGAACAAAAATGGCCACATGTATTGGTTTGTGAGGACGATATCCAATTCTTAGACCCGATATTATTTAAAGTATTACTGAATGAGTTTTTAAAAAAACACCAAGACGATTGGGATGTTGTATTATTGGCTGGAAATAATATGCCACCTTTTGAAGAAATTGATGAAACTTGTGTAAAAGTATCACAATGCCAAACAACTACGGGTTATATTGTCAAACAACATTATTATGACAAGTTGATTGATAATTTCAAATTAGGTATTCAATTTCTAATGCGAGAACCACAAAAACATCTTATCTATGCTATTGATAAAAACTGGTTTTATTTACAACAAAGTGACCGTTGGTATTTAATTATACCTTTAACAGTCGTTCAAAAAACAGATTACAGTGATATTGAAAAACGCATCGTAAATTACAAGAGACTCATGACAGATTTGGATAAACGTTTTTTAATTAAAAAAATCGCAGAACGCAAAAAATAAAACCTTTTATACCTAGTAAATTGTATAATAATATTTTTTATTATATAATTTTAACCATTATGGGTTTTGAAAATTAGGGTCAAAGAGAGAAAACTCTGGTATCCCGAGTCCTCCTATTAAACACATGGAACTTTTATCCATAATTCGGGGAATAAATCACTCGTATCATGTGGCGCTTTGGGTCCAAACCATTTTTCCGGGTAACAAACTATTTTTGAAGGGTTGTAATTCAAATACGCTGCCCACCAACTAAATGTGCTATTTGCTATGATATTATGTCCACAACAACTCATCATTAACAATTGTTCCCAATCTGGAATTTGGTCGTTTGCCTTTATAAAAGCACAATTGCTAAATTGATTACTTAATAATGCGACTGTTTTATTTACATCATCATTATCATTTTGTTCACAAAAATATAAAATTTTAACCACTTTAGTTGGTTTTATTTTATTCAATAATATTTGGATGCTATTTTTGTAATATTCATAAGGCATAATCGGGTGTCTGTCTTGTAAATCCTTGTAATCACCGAGCCTGAAATGAAGACTAATAAAATCCTTGTAATTATAATTATATTTTTGTGTAACCTTTTTTTTTAAATCGTTAATACGCAATAAATTATAAATTTTTTCGAAATGTTCCTCAAAATAATAAGGGCTTTGAAAATAACCGTCCAAAATCACATTTTGAACCATACTGGTTTTATCTGGCAATTTTTCATAGTTGAACGATTTTTCTCTCACAATATCCATCATGATGACTTTATTACTAAGAAATGTTTTAATAGATATAAAAAAAGTATTCCAATAGGTATACCTTTTGGTTATACCATTCAATGAATCAACATTTTTGAAAAAAAATACATCCTTATTTGATAACGCATACGCAATGGTTGTAAATATTTCAAACAACTGATTCCCCAATCCTCCTTTTAAATTACAAGTAATCATAATGATTCGTGTATATGTATATATAATATGTAATAATATTTATACTCTTATTACATTTTATTAAATACCTAAAAATCTTCTGTGAAATTAAATGTCTCTTCCGATACGGTCTTATCTGCTAAAGCATACGAATCCACACGTTTCTCAAAAAAATTCGACTTCGCCTCAAGACTAATCAACTCCATGAAATCAAATGGGTTCACCACATCATATATCTTGTCGTATCCCAATTGAAGACACAAACGGTCGGCAACAAATTGTATATATTGTGTCATCATTTTTGAATTCATTCCAATTAAACGACATGGTAACGCTTCACAAATAAATTCGGTTTCAATCTCAACTGCATCCTTCACCAATTCATGAATCCTTGCCTTGCTCATCTTTTTTAATAATTTACTATACAACAAAATAGCAAATTCACAGTGTAATGCCTCATCGCGCGATATTAATTCATTTGAAAATGTCAATCCAGGCATTAACCCCCGTTTTTTCAACCAGTATATACTACAAAACGCGCCTGAAAAAAAGATTCCTTCTACGCAGGCAAAAGCCACAAGGCGGGTAGCGAAATTACTGCGATTATCCTTTATCCATTTTTGTGCCCAGTCAGACTTCTTTTTTATACAAGGGAAATTATCTATTGCGCGAAATAAACGCATCTTTTCTTCTTCATTTTTTATATAGGTTTCTATCAATAAACTATAGGTCTGGGAATGTATATTTTCCATTGCGATTTGAAATCCATAAAACGCTCTTGCCTCTGACAATTGAACGTCTGACATAAAACGTACCGCCAGATTCTCCAAAACAATACCATCACTCGCCGCAAAAAACGCCAATATCATAGATACAAAATGCTTTTCGTCATCACTTAAGGTCTCCCAATGAGTTAAATCTTTTGATAAATCGATTTCTTCAGCTCGCCAAAAACAATCTACTTGTTTTTTATACATTTCCCATATATCTTGGTGTTGTATTGGAAACATTACAAAGCGGTTATCGTCTGGCGATAGTAACGGTTCTTGAATAGCCTTTGACATCCTAAATAATATATAGGCAAGATTTTATATTTTAATAAAAATATATATTGTTGTTTTTAAAATAAAAAGATTTTCATTATAATTATACAAATCAATACAATGGTTAGAGTTGCTATTTGTTATTGGGGTATGACACGGTCAACCAGGCTTGTTCATCACGCACATAAAAATCAAATTTTTAATATATTCAAAAATAATCAAATTGATTATGATGTCTATATTCATACTTGGAAAACATCGAAAAATATGATATGGGGTGTTGATTGGAATAACACTAGAAATATTTCCAATGATTATACTGAGTACAAATTATTAAATCCTACACATTATGAATTCGATAATCAAGATGATTTTTTGAATAAAGTTAATTTTTCAGACTATTTTAAAAAAGAATTATATGACACCTATGGCGACCATCCTGATTATGAGTGGCGCCCGGAATTAATACGCAACATGATTTGTGCTTTAGAAAGTCAAAAAAGAGTCACGCAAATGTGTATTGATTCTCAAAAAAAATACGATTTTGTATTATACATCAGACCAGACGTGGATATATACACACCTTTTTTACTTGAATGGTTTGACTTGGTGAAATCTGGTGAAATCGCCTTGACGAATGAAAGTTATCGACATTTTGAAGGATATAACGACAAGTTCGCATTGATGCGTTTTGAAGATTGTAAATTATATGCGTTCAGGTTAGACGGTTTGAAATCTTATCGAGAGACAAAGGGACGAATCGTAGCGGAAAAATATCTCAAATATATGATAGAAAAAAATTTTTCAAATGTCCATTTTGTGAACATGACAGTACGCTTGATTCGACCGCAATAATTTTTTTCATATATTTTTATTTTATTTTTTATTTTCCTTGTTTGTTGGTTGCTTTTTTGAGCGATAAATCACATAATTCTTGTAATCGTACCCTGTAGTATTCTGAATAATAATTTGCGTCTTCATTTAACTCATCAAAGTGATGTAAATGACTCATTAAATCATTTGTGTGATATTCGTGTAGATTACGATTATTGTGTAATTCTGGATGTATATAAAAATCAGTATCAGTTAATTCTTGATTGTAATTTTGATATATACTTGCCGGAATATTATCCAGATTGTTTAATGGAATAGGAATATTATTCTTTTGATTATTTATTTGTCTAGTTGTAAACAATAATAGAACCAATAATGTGGTAACTACCATAAACGCAAGTATATCCCAATTATTTACGCTGTGATATAATTTTGATTTAGGAGAATAACTTCTATTTTTAGATATATAAGGAAGGTTTGATTCCATCGCATCATATTCATCATTTGAACATGATTTATATGCATTATCGTTAATATTTACTGGATAATTGTTTGCTGGTAAATTGTTCCCTAGGTAATTCATATTTGCGGAATGACTCATTTTATACGGAATGATGTTTGATTTTATAATAAATTATTAATAATAAATAACTTTTCAATTTTTTTTACATTTATGTAATATAAGTAAAAAATGGTGAATGTTAAAATGACTTTAGAAGATAGAAATAAATATTTATCAATCATTGATGACGAAATTCAATCAAAATTGAGTCATTTGTCACAAGAACAAAATTTAGAAAAAGAATTAGAACCAACTTTATTGAACAACCAGAATCAATCATCTTTTCTCAATTTAGCAGAAAGAGACAAGTATTTATCAAAAATAGAAGAAGAAATTAGTTCCAAGAAAAAATTATTGTTGGAAAAAAGAAAATATTTAAAAAAAATTTCTGGGGATAATCGTTTTTTAACTGGTGTCAATAATGATTATCAAAAATATTACGATTTTATTATAAAACAAAAGGAAGACCAAATGAAAACATTGAATTATTTGAATGATTACATTCAAGACATCATGGTAAATACAAAGTTAACAGACCAAGGTATAGTTGAGACAAATCAAGAACAAAAAAGAATACTGGGCGAAATCAAAAATATTCGAAAAAGTTTAGAAGAAATTATTCAAACTTGATTTATATAATAATAAAAATAATATTTTGTTATTATATATGACAGATATAAAACAGAATATAATAAAAAATTTGGAGATAATTAAAAATACTCTAGGTAGTAATAACAAATTTTTAGTGGATATTAATTCTAGTGTAGAAGAATTAATAACAGCAGTTGATACATTATTACAATTTTGTGAACAATCAAAGCAAAATTTATCTATTCAAATAAACCAGGTTGATTCTGGTAATAAGAAAATTGATGAATTACGAAATATAGAAGCTAAACTTCAAGAAAGAATTTCTCTTTTAGAAAGTGAATTAGAAACATTAAAAGCAAATTCAAATACAGATAAGGCCCAAGGAGATGCTCAATTGAACGAACAAATAGTAAAACTAGAAGAAAAAATAGCAAGTATTACTGCAGAAAAAGAACAGATAGATAGAGAAAAAGAGCAAATTACTCAACAACGTAATACAGCAATGAAAGATATAGAAAAATTAAAAAATGATTTAAATGATATAAATATCTTAGTTGAAGGAATTAAAAACAGTGTAGCTGACACAAATATTAGCGAGTTATATCAAAAAATACTTAATAAAATTAGAGAAATACTTGATAAAATTAACGCTTTTCATTCACAACAAGGAAATTCATCGAAGGGTGGTCGTAGAAGAAGAACTCGTCGAAAATATTCTACAAAAAAAATAAAAAGAGGCGTGAAAAAGGGGATGATTATGAAAGGGGGATATATTGCCGATTACAAACCAAAAACACACCGACGACAAAAACATAAAAAACGTTCTTCTTCTTACTCGCGTCGTGGAAAGAAGAATAGATATACAACAAGTACTTCTCGACTTACAACTACATCGAGTTATTAAGTGAAGTACAATCCTTTTTTTTTGAACACACCGCTATTTTATATGTAAATGGTTGGTTTGAACAAAAAAATAAACTTAAATTATTTCCAAGCCAATCTGGCAAATTATTATTTTTAATATAATTCGTCATAAAATGTGCATAATATGGTTTGAATGTCTCTTCTGTGATATTTATATTTTCTTCAATAATTAATTCATCTGATATTTGTTTATTCCATTCATCTTCTGTTATTAAGTTTTGTTTTGGTATACATAAGAAATCAGAAAATATATATATAAATATTTTACTTATTACACTATCATTAGATGAATTATTTAACATTATATCCGTTATCACAAATTTACCATTATCGTTTAATAATTTATTTACATTCTTAAAAAATTGTTTTCGTTCTGGATAATGAAACGCGGATTCTACTGAAATAATTCTATCAAATAAATTATTTTTGTATTTTAAATCAATATAGCTAGAATCACAAATCTCAAAATTAACATTACTATTTTTTTTCATAGCATTATATATTTGTTCCTCTGAAATATCTATTGCCGTTATTTTACATGATTTATCCAAATGTTTTACCCATTCCATGTCTTGTTCTCCATAACCACAACCTACATCCAAAATATTCAAATTTTTTTGATTTATTAATTCACTTTTGTTAAAAACAATATTCACTAAATTTTTATTTGCATCAAATAAATTATTTACATTATTATCCCATAATCCATAATTCATGAAATAATTATTCTTGCTAACATTTTGTATGTAATATAATAATATATTGTATGAAATAACATTATTATTTTTTCTAAAATATTGTTTAATTATGATATTATAAATAATATATAACAATACTATGAAAATGATGAATACAAACATTTGTTTCATCATTATTTTGAATAATATAATTAATAAATAAATAAATTTATTATTTATAACGCTCGTATAAAAAATCAAAAATAAAAATTCAAAAATAAGAAATGTATATATAAATCGTAAGATAATCTTTGTCTAGTGTGATAATATTACGCCGACCAAAACATTCCGTCTATGCTAGGAACATGTATATGATAATTCGTTGATGTTTCTCTAAATCGCAGAATTTTCAATATATTATTTTGTTTCGTCATTTCTTTTCGCATTTTATAAACCCTTTTCCAACACCTTTGTACAATTCTCAACCAAAAGGTTTTCAATATGGCAACACATTCATTTCCCGATAAATATATTTTATATCCAATTTGAGGTATTATGTAATTTTCTGCCGAAATAATATTAAAATAATTTCGAATCGTTGGGTGTATTATTTCTAAATTATTATTTTTATAAGTGTTTGTTAAATATTTGTATTTTTTTCTATAAATATCTATCATTACTTGGTTTAATATAAAATAATCATCCTCACTATCACTATCACTGTAGTATTCGCTTTCCTCGTCACTATTGTCATCTATATGAATGATTAGATAATGCCCTTGAACATTTGGGTCACTTTCATTTGCGTCATACCCGTGTAAATCCGGATGGAATAGCTCGCATATTAATAAATAATTTTTGTTCATTTATGACGAAATATATAAATACATGTGTGAAATATGAATTATACCTTAAATTATTAATATTTATCAATTTTTTTTAATTGTAATATATATAATCATGAAATTCCCAAAATTACCAAAATTTATGGATAAGAAAAATTTATCAAAAATGCTTGAAAACAAATATGTTTTATATTTTGTTTTTATTTTAGCAATAATCAATCTTTTTGGATATATGATTACCGGAAATTTCAATTCTATTATATTCTTTGTTTTAGTCGGGTTTTTAACAACCTTTTTTAGCAAAAATATGATTCTTATTTTAACCGTTCCTCTAGTATTAACCAGTGTACTCATGGTTGGAAAAACCGTAAAGGAAAGTTTTGAAAACGCAAGTAAGAGTATCGATGAACAAATAAAAGAACTCCAGGCAGAAATTGATTCAATGATTGAAGGGGGATTATCAACCGAAGCCGATAAAACCGCGTTCAAAGAAAAGAATGAAAAATTAAAAAATTTAATAAAACAAAAAAATGACACTGATAAATCGAGTGATGCCAAGGGTAAAAGTGATGACACGGATAAAAGTGATAAAAAAAGTGAGCCAATGTCATCCATGTATAACAAACCAAACAGAATTGATTATGCCTCTACTGTAGAAGACGCATATGAAGATTTAAACAAGATTTTAGGAGGAAATGGTATTAAGCAATTAACAGATGACACTCAAAAATTAATGCAACAACAGCTACAATTAGCAGACGCAATGAAAAGTATGAGCCCATTAATGGAACAAGCGAAAGGTTTATTACAAGGTTTTGATATGAAAAATTTGAGCAGTTTAACAAATGTCAGTAAAAATTTACAAATGCCTGTTAACGGAAATTAAATGTCTGGTGTTTGACATATATTATATATATAATATATATGCCAAACAAAAAATGTATTCCAGGAGTGATATGTATTGAAAATGTAACACTCTTTTTTCTTGTATTATTTATATTCATTTTAGGATATTTACTTTATATTAGTGTTATTAAGAAAGAAAATAATGTGATTGTAAATGTAAAAAAAGAACGTCGAGAGAGAATCCTTGCGCCCGATTTAATTCCCAATTATCCATATAATAATCAAACCCCAGATGTATTAATGAACCCTTATATCCCACCTCTTGCGGATGAACGTTATTTTGTTCCAAATCCAATGCGGGTTGTACCTATAAATGTTTCAACAAATCCCGGAGCGGTTGATACAAGTTATCGACAAATGGGAATTTTAACACCCTTACATAATAATAGCAAAAAAGATAAAATATTACCTTTAATGGGACGACCTTTATATGTAAATCGCGACAAATGGCAATATTATACCATGAGTGACCAGAATAATAGTGTGAAATTACCGATTATTTACAACGGTCGTAGTTGTACAAATGAATATGGTTGTGACCAGCTCAATAGCGGGGACCGTGTTTTTGTCGAGGGTTATAATCAAGGATTTAAAGTGACTATTTATGAAACAAATACCATACAATATTTACCTTGGTAAGACTAATTTTGAAATACGATATTCTTGATTTCTATTATACATTATATAAGCACATGAAATGGTGAATAAAAATAAATCGCTTGACCCGCGAACAATTATAGGTAAATCTGAAACAATTATACTGTAATTTAGCCACAATGAAGACGATATTATATTCAATATACAAAAAATCAATGAATATATATTTGTTGATTTTTTTGTATAAAGTAAATACATAAAAATAAACCGCGCGATAATAGAAATACCTGTAGCGGAATAAGGTATGATATAGAGTGTATTCATTGTGAATACTTTTAAAATATTAAAACATATTTTATTATACTTCTAAACGTTTTAATGTTGTATTATGTAAATTCACAGCTTTTTTGTTCTTGATTGATTTGTTTTTTTCTGTTTGTTTTTGAGGTGTTGTTTTGTATTTTTTCATTGTTTGCTTTTTTTTATCGTATAATTTCATTAATTTACCTTTAGTTAATTTCATAATTATATATTATTTAAAAAAGAATATTTAATTATTTATCTCATTATTTATATAATATATAATTATGGCACCTAAAAAGAATAATGCTAAACAAAAACACAAAATGAATCACCCCAAATCATCAACGGGTCAAGTACATTCAACAAACACTCCAAATAATACTCCAATTAATTCAAATAATGCTGCCATAGCAGGAACCGCAGCTGCTGTTTCTACAATGAAACCAATGAATATATCATCTCAAAATGTAGCAGGAGAATGTAAATTAAAATGCGATTTTTCATTTAGTTATAGTTCTGTATTAAATCCTACCGCGACAAATTTTGGAACATATATACAGCTTACATACAATGATAATGCGGGTGTTACATATAATAATGTTCAATACAGAGTCTCTAGTATAAATATTTATGCTCCATCATTACATTATTATAATGGGTCGACGGCTAGTGGAGAAATATGTATTACACACACGCCTTTATACGGAGGTAATAATCTTATGGTTTATATACCTATTAGTACAACTGGTGTCACTCTAGAATCATCGTCCATATTAAATAATATTATAACGGCAGTATCTACAATGGCTCCATCTGCTGGACAAAATACAAATAAAGGAACCGGTTCATTTACATTAAATGATGTTGTTCCTAAAAAATCATTTTATACTTATAGCAATGGTTCCACTGATGTAATTGTCTACGGGATTTCTGACGCAATTGGAATAATGGGCGATGCTTATTCCAAATTATCAAAAATAATAATACCTGTTACAAGTAACCCGGCAATTGTTTCATCTAAATTATATGTAAATACTGGAGGACCTAGTATGATAAATAATAATTTAACGATGGATTGCCAAGAATTAGACGTTGGAGAACCATTGGAAGATTATATAAAAAAGAAAAATGCGAATATAAATGATGTTTTGAGTATTAGTGGATTTTCATATTTTATAATTATAATACTTATTGTAAGTATATTTGTATTAGCATATGTATTAAAAAATTATTTTATAAAAAATTTTGATATAGATAAATAATATTTTATATATTTTATATATTGAAGATTAAAGATTAAAGATTAAATATATTATTTATTAGTGAAAAATAAAAATACGTTTATGAAAAAAAACGTAGCATTAATGATTTATGGTGAGTTTCGCAGTTATAAAAATAATCTATTAAATAATATCCACATATTGGATTCTTTTTTAAATTCAAGTAATACAAATGTATATGTATTTTTATTAACAGATAAAAAAAAGGAAGGTAATTATTCAACAGATAATGAAAATGAAATTATTGGTATTTTTAAACAATTTTATTATCATATTGGATTTATAAAATATATAGAGGATTGTCTTATATGCGATGATGAAGATTTAGTTCATAAAAAATTTATGAATAATGTAAAACATAATAAAGGGTTAGATAATGAGTTTATTCCAAGACTAATATATCGTAAATCTTTGCTTAATAAACTAAAAAATCACCATATCGCAGAAAATAATATTCATATTGATTTGAACGTGTATTGTAGATTATTTGATATGAATATAAGTTTTAATAAACACCCGCTAATGATTGAAAACGAGATTAATCAAATTTATAATAATCCAAATATAATATTTGGGTCGAGTGATACTTTTTTTATAGGAACAAATGAGACAATTGATTATTTGTTTGAATTGAGCGAATTATACAAAAATGGTAAAATATATCATGATGATATTTGGGATGACATGAATTTTTTTATATTTTATTTTAATTATGATAGTTGTTTAGCTTTAATGAGACATACGTATTGTCCAGAAGTTCAATACATGGCTCATATTTTTTATAGTAATTATAGATTTCAACATATAAGATTTGATTATAATAATCCAAATAGTGAATATAATTTACACATGTTTTTTCATATAAAACTCGACCCAGACAGATTTGGACCGTTTAATGTATAATAAAAATAACAAATATATACGTGTCAATAAAACACTTATATATTTAAACTGGTAACGCATCATGAGTATTGTCTAATAATGGGACAAAAGATGATGGTTCATATACGGTGTGTTCAATAGGAGCCATTTTACTTACCATTTCTTGTTCTAAAGTATAAGGAAATTGATTAAATGCTGTTAAATTAGATGCCTTTTTTTCTTCGGTTGGCATATATTTTTCAAGCGCATAAGTTCCGGTTTTCATTTCAGAACGGCGAATTAATACATAGGCAACGATGAAACCCAATACACCTAAAATTGGATTACATGTACAGAATAACATAATCGCAATAACGACAACTACGATTTTTCCAATAATCGTGTCGATTCCTCTTGCTAATAATTCGGGTGTCTTGTATCCGGCAAGTAAATAAATGATGAATAAAATTAATAAAATGACTTGTCCAGTATTTTGTTTTTTGAATAGGCTATCAAAACTTTCCATATATCATATTCATAGATTATATTCTTTGATAATTTGAAAATTAATTTCAAAATTCAAAATAAATCAAAATAAATGAAAATAAAAATTGACTTTAAAATATTTTACTAAATGAATACAATATACAAAAATATATACACACTATAAAATGTATTTTAAAAAGAAAACCTCACATCACCCCCCAAAATCCACAAATTTACTAAATAATTTTGTAACCGCTGATTCAGAGTCTTTTGAAAAGACTCTTCCCATTAAACCACGCGGATACCTTGGTCAAAAAGGTTACACATTATTGAAAAACGAATTAACACCTGAACAACAAGAAGAATTAAAACGAGAGTTAACCGCAAAACCCATGACCCAAGGTGCGGTTATGGCTCAGGCACATCACACTTTTCCGGTATATCGCGAGTCCGATAATAAGTTTTATGTACCGCGTTATTTTGGAGAATCCTATTTTGGTCCCCACACAAAAAATAAAATACCTCCTGGATGCGATATTACCGTACAGTTTATGGGTGATTTACGCGACAATCAAAAACCCGTGGTAAAATCATATATTGAACATGTAAGTAAGGCAGACGGTGGATGTGGTTTACTTGAACTTCCATGTGCATATGGAAAAACGGTACTTTCTATCAATATTATTAGCATATTACGTAAGAAAACATTGGTAATCGTCCACAAAGAATTCCTCATGAATCAGTGGATTGAACGCATTAGTCAGTTTCTTCCTAGTGCGCGCGTAGGAAAAATCCAAGGTCAAATTGTTGATATTGAAGACAAAGATATTGTCATTGGTATGCTACAGTCGCTATCTATGAAGGATTATCCAGGCTCCATGTTTGACAGTTTTGGATTGACGATTATAGACGAGGTCCATCATATATCAAGCGAGGTATTTTCCTGTGCTCTATTCAAAATCGTGACCAAATATATGTTGGGATTATCCGCGACCATGAATCGCAAAGATGGTACGACTAAAATATTTAAAATGTTCTTGGGCGAAGTCGTTTACAAGGGAGAACGAGATGAACAACATAGCGTAGTGGTTCGGGCAATCGATTATGTATCTAATGATGAGGATTTCAAAGAAGTCGTTACGGATTACCGCGGTCAAGTTCAGTATAGCACCATGATTACGAAATTATGTGGTTTTAATCATCGTAGTGAATTTATATTGTCTGTATTGGTAGATTTAATACGCGAAAGCAGTGAAAAAAATATAAAACAACAAATCATGATTTTGGCACACAATAAAAATCTGTTGAAATATTTGTATGACGCGATTGAAGCGCGAAATATTGCGACGGTTGGTTATTATGTTGGTGGTATGAAAGAAGCCGCGTTAAAAGAAAGCGAGTCCAAAAAGGTGATTATTGCGACATATTCTATGGCAGCAGAGGCATTGGATATCAAGACATTAACGACACTTATTATGGCGACCCCTAAAACGGATATAGAACAAGCCGTGGGTCGTATTCTTCGTGAAAAACACGGGTCACCTATTGTGGTGGATATTATTGACGAGCATCAACCATTCAAAAACCAATGGTCCAAAAGAAAAACATTTTATAGAAAACAAAACTATAAAATTATTCATTCGTCTAATTTGAATTATAATCCTGACGTGGGGAAATGGAAAGTTTTATATAACCCTAAACTTGAAGGAGGGGGGTGTGTTTCCGCGACGAATGATGAAATAAATGAAAAAAATGATTTATTACAAGGAAAATGTTTGATTTCAATTAAAAAGAAAACGGAACAAAAATAATCTAACAAGTCCAATTTGGACATTGTAAAAAATCCATATCATCATTTCTTGGAAATTTTCTCATCAACTTTTTCAAAAACTCTTTCATATCATCTGTATTTCCATGTTTGTGCTCATAATATTTTCCCTGTTTACCACACATATCTTCATTATTTCTTACAAATATACATTTTTCATAATCCACTGAATTTGTATATGTAGTTATGCTTTTTTTATCCGTTTTTTTTATTGGAAATAATAAACATTTTCCATTTTCCGGATTTGACAATGGGTTTTCCAGAAAAAAATTTTTACAATTTACACATGATTTCACAGGTTTAGCCTCTAAACAATAGACCGAATACATAGAAAAAATAAATATGTATAAAAATAACATTTATATTTATGTTTATACATAATAAACCATTGCTTTTAATATTTTTTAGTAAAAACTTTATCTATCTATACACCTTTGAGTATTTTCGCACATATTCAAGAGTTTAAATATATACTCTTCTTCTTCTTTTTTTCGTCTTGTGAACATTGTGTTTGAATTTATTCAAATAATATTGTCTTCTTTCAGAACTAGTCATACTGCTTGTATGTTTTCTACGTTTTTCGCTTCTTAATTTTTGACTGATTCCTTTATTCTCCAAGGTATCTTTAAATATATTGAATAATTTTTTACTTGTTTGTGGTGTTAATTTTCGACTGGCTCGTTCCGATAATTTGTTACTTTTACCTTTACTTTTTCGCGATTTTTTAAATAATCCAAAAAAATCATTGTTTGATTTCTCTTCTCTTTTGTTATGATATTTATTGGAACTACGATAATTTGTTTTATGTTTTGAAATATGATGTGATTTAGTTTCATTATATAATTCATATGATGTTCCACCAATAATTAATACGCTAAATACTACTAATAATGTTTCAAACGGAGTCATATATACTAAAAAGAAAAAGTTTATTTCAAAAATAAAATTGATTTAATTTAGTTATTTAATTAATTTATTTAATTAATTTACCCAATAAATATAAAACAAATCATAAAAAATTATGTATACATTCGAATATCAAAATAATGACAAATATTGTCCTGAAAACCCGAATAAAAATATTTTTCAATCCAACCAACACTATTACATAAATAATAATTGTAAATATTGTAAATGCTCTAAATATATAACAGTGGGAATATTTGAATATATTTTTAGATATATATTCAGATTACGAGTATAATGATTGAATAAACTACGAAAATTACCATATTTGTTTTCCACTATTGGTAAAATGATTGTAATTATCCGTACAAGCACCGGTGTTTTTTAATACTTCAAATGGAACTGGGTTTGCTAATCCTAATAAACTAGGAGGTAAAACACCACCAGTTGAATATACTGGGGTGTTTGGAACATTTCCCATGTATTGATGGTATCCACCACCACGCATTTTCATTTTACGAGTTCCGCTGCGTTTTCGTGAATGTCTTGCGTGTCTCGATTTTTTCATACCAAACATTTTTGAAAATCTTCTTTTCATTTTCTTTAATGTTAGCTTTCTACTAAATTTAGACTTCATCTTCTTATACTTATTCACAATATTTTTTATTTTTAATTTGAATAGATTTTTTTTTGTTCCTCCACATCTTCGTGGCGCACCACCCGATTGTATTTTTGACGCAGCGGCGGCTTCAACATTACTGATTGGATTTTTGTCTAAAGAAAATTGTCTAGATGTTTCGGTACTTCCAAACCCGCCAGAATAACTCGAACTATCTACATTTACTAAATTAGGATTTATATTCGCATTTGGTGTCCCAATGATGCCTTTAAATGTAAAGGGACTTAACGCCGAATTTATATTCATGGTTGCCATTATATATAACTTGCGATTATTTTTTGTTTATTGTTTTGGTTAAAATTATAAACGACCTAAATCGTTTTTATTCACTACGCGTTGCCCCCGTGGCGCTAAACGCAACGGTGTCCATTTTTTGTGTTTGTAATTATATTCACATATCATATTGTATTCCTTCTCCAAATGGACATATTTATCAATATCCTGGTTTTCGAATTCTTCCTCATCGTCACTTTCTTCTAAAGCATCCAAATTCTCGTTTTCTTTGATTTTTCGAAATAATTTATTCATCATAACACTCGTTTTATAATCTGGTATACACGCAGTCTCAACATAATAATCACATTTTTTGCTATCATGATTATACACATACAAACCATAAATATCACTTTGTATTTCTGGTTTCACATTGAATATGTGTTCCTTCTTTTGATGAGGAGTTGCGTTATTATTGCCATAACGTTTTTCTCCTAAATTCGATTTATAATATACGCAATTCATAATTGTCGAATTTTTATTGTTTTGTCTAAATTGTAAATATTTGATTTTATACGGAAGAATGGTCGCTATATTCAAAATATGTTGGTAATTAGTATCAATCACAGGAAGACCAAAGACCATTTGGTATTGATAATATGATACTTGTTTGATGTCCTTGGTAAAAATATCTTTCAACAATTCCAGTTTTTCACTGTAATCTTTCATATGTACTTGACGACCCTTGACATAATACACGTCTTCGACTGAAAAGAAACGGGTATTTTCATATTTGAAAACAGTTCCATATAAAATAGTACCAAAACTCAACTGCTCATGAAAACAACACACAGCATATTCGATATTTGTAATTTGTCTTGTTTCCATATTAATTTCCATCAAAAAACATACATTTTGTTTTTTATATGTCGTAAACCAGGCAAAAACCTTTTTTCCTTCCGGAATACATAAAATGAAATCGTAAACTTTATTATGTCCTATTGTTTCATAAGAAAGTTCTATATTAGGGAAATTTTTTATGATTTCTTCTTTTTCGTAATCTTTTAACATTACAGTGAATATATATATCTATTACGAAATCTTTAAATCAATTAATAATATTATTACTTGTCTAATAAACTCTTCATGTATTGGATTTCTTCCTCTTGGGTATTAATAATTTTTGACGCTAATATTTTCACTTTCGGATCACTCGTCTTTTTCAGTATTTCTCCCGAAGTTGTTAGAGCCATAGAATGATGTTCTATCATTTCATTCAAATAATCACGGTCATATATATATTTTTGGGTCTTGTACATGTAATATATGATTCCCAAAAGAATGAATAAAATAATATAATATTTCACTGAAATCATTTTCATGTAATAATCATTCATTGCGACTTCTACAATTCCCATCAATAATGCCATAATTCCGGAAACATATATTTTTCCTAAACTCATACGGATATTTGTTAAACTATTTGTCATAATTACACTCATTACATAATATTGTATCAAAAAACTCAACAGCATCATAAAAAGCACACTTTGTAAAAGTGTCATTATATTTAGGAATAGATTATATATTTTATAATCCAAAAAAATGAGGATAAACACTAATAATTCGAATAATAGGAGGACGAACCAAAGGAATCTAATGTCGATATATCCGTTGTTGTCGTCGCGCTATTTGATGACCCGTGTGTCATTTGTTTTTTTAAGAAACTTTTAAGCTCATTCTTCATCTCTTGATTTACATCATTTTTTATTTCTTCTGGCGTGAAACCCGGTTTTGGTAAATAATCCTCTATATTTATATTTGGATTTACTTGATTCACGTTGGAATTCGATGATTCGGTGCTTCCTATAATTTTAAACATGTCATTATATTTTTGAATCGGCGAATTTACTAAATCTTTTGTTTTCGGCACCGTCAATATTTGTTTGAAATAAGTAATTAAATGATGAACTAAAAAAATTAAAATAAATGATATAAGAATGGTTTGAACTGTCCAAAATAACATATAATTATACTATGTAAATATTAGAATAACTGGGATAAAAACTCATTGAGTGTTTCTTTACAAAAATAATTATCAAAATCAAAATTATCATTTACTAAAAAATAAAAATCATGTGGAACATAACGATAATACTTATTATTCGCATTGTTTGAATTTGTTTGTAAATTAATTTCGCTTTCCTTATATGTTCCCTCAACTACTAGTTGTATAGAATAATCATTCTTTTTTTTCTTGGATAGTAAATTGGGGTCACACACCTCATAATAAAAACAAGTTACATCTCGAATCTCGTGCTCTGGAGGTATTTGCGAATATATATTTTCTGGCTTAAAATAACTTTTGTCTATAAATAATACTACATTTTTATAAAATTGTTTCAACAGCTGTACCGGATAATCAACCGGATGTAGTTTGAATAAATTGTTGTTTTCGATTTTATAAAGTCCCTCGTTGGAAACAATTTCTATATATTTGGTGGATTTGCTAAAATTCGCATCTATTTTTTTTATTTTTTCCAACATATCAATGGGATTATATGAATTGACATATATTCTCATTTGTATTTCCTAAATATTTAATCTTAATATTATTAATGTAAACTATTTAAACCCATTTATAATATTATTAGTAACTATGGAAATACAAAATATTTCAGTGATTATTGTTGAAAAAAATGGGAGTCTAAAAAGTCTCACTATAAAGGAATACAAAGAAGATGAATTATACAAGAAATGTGGTTTCAAAAAGGCAGAAGATTTCGTGAAACAAACAGAATGGTCGAATATTAAAATCGAAGGTAAAAAATATGTTGTTGTTCTTTACGGTAAGACCGAAGGTAAGGCAAATACTGAAAACAAATACGACTTTCCTCCACCAGTGGATAGCACGTTGTTTTTCGGTAATTGTGTTTTGGTTGCGCATGTGAAAAAGGATAATTCAGAATATACTTTGACCAATTTAACTATTGAATTATGGAACAAAATTTATGAGAAATTATTTGGTGGATTTGAGGATTTGGCGGTTACTTGTGCTGAAGATGAAAATGAGGTAGATGAACTGGAAGGTGTACCCGCTGAGAAAAAAACGAAACACGGATACTTGAAAGACGGTTTTGTAGTCGACAGTGATGAAGATGAAGAATATGGAAGTGACGATGATGATGATGATAGTGATGATTTGGAACAAAGTGATGATGTAGAGGAGTCTGATGATGTAGATGAGGAATTGGAATTGGAGGATATTGGTTCTGAATTGAGTGAAGAAGAATATGATTATAGTGATGATGGAGGTGATGAAGGTGGTGTATCAACAGTATTTACTAGTGTAAACACAAATACAAATACAAAAAAGAAGAAGGATTAGATTTACATGATATTTTATAGGTTTTTTATTTTAGAACCTTGTCTATTTCAAGGGATGTAACGTAATATTAAAAAAATTGATTTTTATAAATAAAATACAAATCAATTCATTCAAACATGGAAACTATATCATCAAAAATAATATTATTACCAAAAGAAATACAAGACATTATTAGTGAGTATAATGTTGAACATAGACCCATGATGGAACGGGTGTTTCAAGTGATTCGTTCATTGGATTTGAAATGTTATATATGTGACGCATATCTATATGATAAACCAATAGATGATGTTGTATATATTATGAAAAGGGTATTTGTATGTTCAAAAAATTGTGAAAATATAGCGCACGAAGAATTAAAAAATGTTCCTTAATATATAAATAATTGTATACTTATGTCTTGTAATGACAAGAGCATTACACCGTGTAAAAAGTATATTTAATAAATGTATTTAAAATGATAATATTATTACTAGTAAATGGCATCTTATAATAAAAAAAATGATGATTATTATGTTGAAAATAAATGGATTTCTATAGGGTTTCCTTCTAATCCATCGTGGGGTTGGAGTAAGGCCGCACCCAAAAAGTCTCTATATGATATTGGTATGGCGCATACGGCCAATGCATTTATGTTAAATCTGGTTGAACTGGTTCATTGGACTCCAATCATTCCTGCATTTCTAATGGCTCAGTCTATACTCAATAATAGTGATAAATGGACCAATTATTTTGATAATGATGAGCAAAGAACGCTTTTATTTCTCCTTTCTCCAATAATCGCATTTTTTGGTGGTCTTCCAGGTATTATGATGCATACGTATGAAGGTTGGCAAGTGGCTCCGTTTGATAGTCCATTGAGGGGAGAAACGGAAAATACAAATGTGGTTGTTTCTGATAAAAACAATCAATGGCTAAGAATTGTCGCATATTTTTTCATTTTCAATATGCAGTATATTGGATTACAGACATTTTCATATGCTGTATTGGGCCCAAGTTATTTTTATGGTTGCTTAAAATTTTTATCCGTACTTGGATTCTTTATTGGTTATTTGGGTAATCAAGATTATAAAGCTACCTTTATTTTTAAATGGAAACAAACGGCTGGGGGTTCAACATTTCCATTAGCTTGGGCGACATTAATACCATTTATACTGTCTGCGTCATTAAATATGTATGCATTTACAGATTTAGGTGGTCTAGTATTTCCTGGTTATTTTTCTGTAATTCATTCGTTAACTCCACCACTCCTTATTGGATTAGGTGGCGCGATTGAAGGTTTATTTGCGGAAACGATTTTCGACCAAAAAATCCATGCATTTGCGGTGATTCTTTTTAATTTGGGGTTCTGGCTTGAACTTAATATGATTGTAAAAGGCGGTAATATTCTTTCCTGTAGGTAACATTACGCCTACTTAAAAGAAAAATGTAAAAATACAAATACAAAAACAAAAATAAAATTGATTTTAATATAAATACATATTATGTGTTATAGTAAAAGACACATAATATGCGACAAATTGAAAACCCAGAAGTATTTCGTAAAAATATTCGTTCAAAAATAAACGCGGTTATTCAAAATGAGAAAAAAACCGAAAACCTGGAAAAAGGAATTTATAATTATTGTTTAAAAGAGGCGACCAATCGTAAAGTCGTGAAGAAATGGGACAATCCCTATTTTGTTCAAATATATGTCGACCGTTTGCGTAGTATTTATTTCAATTTGAAAAACCCCGAATTATTGGGGCAAATAACCAGTGGACAAATGAAAGCGCATACGATTGCCTTTATGACTCATCAAGAAATGAACCCAGTGAAATGGGAACCTCTTATTCAAGCTAAAATAAAACGCGACAAGAGTAAATATGAGACCACCATGGAGGCTGCGACAGATACTTTTACTTGTCGTAAATGTCGTTCAAAGAAATGTACCTATTATCAAATGCAGACCCGTTCGGCGGATGAACCGATGACTACATTTGTCACCTGTATTGATTGTGGTAATAGATGGAAGTGTTAAGGGTGTTGTCTAGTCAATAAAATTTATTATGAGCGAATGCTTCGTTTTTTGGCACATCGGTTGACCCGAAACCGCCAGAACCGCGTTTGGTTTCAGTATGTTCAGTGACGACTCCTATGATTGGACGATTTATTTTCTCCATAATTAATTGCGCGATTTTATCGCCTTTTTTTACTTCAAATGTTTTTTCGTTGTGATTATTTACAAGTAAAACAAATACTTCACCGCGGTAATCATAGTCGACAACCCCTGCGCTGACATCAACGCTGGACTTGGCGGCTAATCCTGAGCGTGGAGCAACACGAAGATAGTAGTGTTCTGCGTCGCAGCCTTTCCATGAAACGGAAATACCCGTTCCGATCAGTTTTCGTGTTCTGGGAGGGATGGATTCATCAACGGCTGAAAATACATCCATACCGGCGGCATAATCAGAGCCATATACTGGTTCACGGGCGTCTTCGCGTAAGAGTTTTACATTCAACTGTAATTGCGACATTTTATAATATAAAAACAATATGAAAACATGTTTATATTGTTTTTTCTAAATTAACGTTTCTTGGATTTTCTGGATTTACGCGACCTTTTATGTTTGCGGAATTTTCCTGGAAATTTCTTGGTTCTCTTACTTGATTTTTTTGTTTTCCGGGTATATCGTTTTCCACCTCTTTTAGTATTATAATGATTTAATATTTCTTGTATTACATGAAAGTTTATATTTGTCGAATCATAAATTTTCATTTTATCCAACACATCTTCTCTTATTTTATATTTTTGATCAATTAAATCTATTAATAAAGGTACGTATTGACTGAAATCAAGACGTGGTTTATTGTTTAATATTTGTTCAATCTTATCTGATAAATATTTATTTCTATCTATTGGTTTTTGTTTACCTACATGTTCTTGTATTGTTTTTTGGTCGTTATCGATTAATTGTCGTCTTCTCATTCTTTCAACATCATCAGTAACAAGAAATACATTTGGTAATAATAATTCTTCTTGTGGTTCTTTTTCAATATAAATATATTTATCATCATTCTTAACAGTTGTATCTATTTTTGTATTCTTTGGTATTGGTTTTATACCCGATATGTCTATATTTGATTCATCATACTCTGGAAATGGAGATGACGTTGTTGTTCTTGGCGATGTTCTTGGTGATGTTCTTGGTGATGATCTTGGCGAAGATGATGTTGGAGAGGACACTTTTAAACTTGTATTTTCATCTTCAGAATCATCATCCTCTAATGTCCAATCATCTCCTTCTTTAATATTTTTACTAGTCATATATATTACAAATAAAATATTTGGTTTCTCTCATTGATACAAAAATCTAAAAAGAATTTCATCTGGAAAATCTGGTGAAATCTTTCTCAAAAACATGGTATACTTGTTTTCTTTGATAAATTTGTCAATATATTCTACATCTTCGAGGGTACCATCCTTAAATACATATGGACTCGTAGGACTACTTCGTTTATTCCAATCCACACAATGTGTGATTTCGTTAATGACGTCGCTGAGTGTTCCCATCGAATACAATATGATGGCAAAAATGCTTTCGTTGGCTAAACCTCCGTTACATATTAATTTAAATATATTGCGATTCACCTTCGAATACAGTAGGCAATGATTGATGTCTTGTTTATTCAAAATAAACCACGGTTCATTCGCGAGTCTAAATTCGGGCGCCAAGACACGCAAATTGGCGCGTTTATGTAATTCCAGATTCCACCACGCTGGTTTCCACCCCATAATGCTTTTGTCGTGGTTTTTCTCTATGATTTCCTTAAATTTGACGGGTGGCACAATCGGCACACACGCCTCGGTTAAAAAGCAGAATTGGGTGTTTTCCTTGTCATGTAATATGGCGTAATATGCGGTCGACAAATAAGCATTCACTACATGATAATAAGAGGTTTCAACTATGTATTCCCTAGGTATCGCGTGTTCTTTTATCCAAGATGACCTGACCATATTGATGTCTTTGTAATGAAAATATACATTGATTATATCCTTGTTGTATTCTATCCATTCTCTCCATATATGTTCCTTATTCACCTCGTGATTGTAACTAATTAAAAAGCATAATGCTATTTTCATTTATTTATATCTATACTTTTCTTTACATTTTTATTTTCAAAATATACATGTTTGAGAGAAAATGGGTGTTCGAATAAAAAGTTTTGAATTTACTTGTTTTTATTCAAAATATTCGAAGAATATAGATTCTAAAATTTCTAATTTTCAAACAAAAGTAAATGGAAAAAGTAAAAATGGACATTTTTGGTATGTCCATTTTTGAAAATCAGGGGGATTCATGTTAAAAACGCTGTTTTTTAGGTCATTTTAGAGCATAAAGCTGACAATTGTATTTTGTAGATTTTTTCCACGACATCATAATTTTGTGAGCATATTTTTAAGATTTTTAAGGAGAAGTATTTAGGGGGATTTTTTTAAGTATAAGATTATTTTAAAATATAAGATTTTTTTAATATAAAAATAAAATATTATTATAAAATAAATAGTATGCCAAAGGTAGAAATAGATTATTCGAATACAATTATTTATAAAATTACATGTAAAGACCCTAATATAAAAGATGTATACGTAGGTCATACAACTAATTTTGTTCAAAGAAAACACGCTCATAAACAATCATGTATAAATGATAAAACCCCAAATTATAATTGTAAATTGTACCAAGTCATTAGAAATAATGGTGGTTGGAATAATTGGTCTATGGAAATTATTAATTTTTTTAATTGTAATGACCATTATGAAGCACGAAAAAAAGAGCAAGAATATTTTGAGTTGTTACACGCAACATTGAATAGTATTGAACCACTACCAAAACCAAAACCAAACCCAAAACCAGAACCAGAACCAAAAGAAGAAAAAAGTATAAATGAAAATATAGCGACAACTGTATATGATAATAAAATATTTAGTATAAACTTTAAAAATACTTCCAAATATAACTGTGTATTATGCAAATACATAACTTCTAGTAAAAAAGATTACGTTAGACATACAAATACAAGTAAACATTTAAAAAGAATAAAAATGAATAATCCAATGTCAAATACTGACGCATACTTACACAATACTTCCAAAAATCCCACCACACGATATTTATGTCATTGTGGGAAGAAATATAATCATCGGCAGAGCTTATATACTCACAAAAAGACATGTATCTTTATACCTGAAACGAATGATGTTATAAGCGAAGAAAACAATGAAGAAAACAATGACGAAAACTATGACGATAATGATATTGAAAAAAACGATGTTACTCCGGTTATAAATGAGATTGAGATTCAACCAAATGGCCAAATGGACGTATTAATTAATTTGTTCCAAGAACAACTTAAAGAAAATAAAGAATTGAAAGAACTGATTATCGAACAACAAAAAAAGATTTTAGAAATGGGGGTAGGGACAACCAATATTATAAATACTCAAAACAATAACAAATTCAACTTGAACGTCTTTTTGAATGAGACTTGTAAAGATGCGTTGAATTTAAGCGACTTTTTGGAATCCTTGATTTTAACATTGACTGATTTTGAAAATTTTGGACCACTTGGGTATTGCGGTGGTATTAGTAATATTTTAATCAAGGGATTGAACAATTTAGATATAAGCAAACGACCGATTCATTGTAGTGACCTAAAGAGGGAGGTCATTCATATTAAGAACAACGATACATGGCATAAAGATGATGATAAACAGCAAATGATAAAAGCCATCAAGGCGATTGAACACAAGAATGTCAAGCAAATGTCTCTTTGGGCAAAAGCTAATCCGGAATATAAGGACCCGAATCATAAAAAGAGCGACTTGTATACTAAGTTGATTGACCAGAGCTTAGGTGAAACTGATAAAGAAAAAGCCCAAAAGAATTACAATAAAATCATTCGGGCAGTCGCCAAGGAAATATTAGTAGATAAATAAATTGGTAATAAAGATAGTATGTGTAATAAATATATGTATTCAATAAATAAATATATTTTTGAAGAAGTATGTGATAATAATATGGAATTATATAATGACATTATGGAGACTATCCGGTGTGATTATAATGAAATTGTTCGTAAACTGGCGCATGAAAAAAGTATTCCAGAAATACGACAATTTGTTCATAAATTGGTAGGTGTTATTCTTATTCTTGAAGGAAAAAACTATGAAATCATGTATTATTTGAAATTGTTGTTGAATATTGATAAAACAGCGACGAACCTAAAGTATTACCAGATATACATCAAAATGATAACAGATTACGACAAAAGTTTTTTGGGGTTATAGGATTTCGCTGGTGCAATCATAACTATATTTATCATTGATTTTGTTATATAAAGTTTCTAACTGTTCATGTAAATCATATTCTTCGGGTAAAACCATTTTTATATTTAATCTTTTTTCATTAGTTCTTTTATCAAATACTAAATGATTTTTACCCCTCATATTCACTAAAGAAACATATTTTGGAAGTTTTAATTCTTCTTTTTGTGGATAAATATTATTATCTAAATCCTGAACCACTTTATTCGCTTGATTTAATTTTTCTTGTATAGATACCTTTTCTGATTTTGTTGTTGTCCAAGGTTTATCTAATTTTGGGTGTTTTTCAACTTTGAAGAATTCCCTTTTTTTTGTATGTTCTTTATCTAACCATTCGTGATAGTAAACAACATATTTTTTCATCATTTCTTGTCTAATCCCATTTGGTAATTCTTTTGCACTATGTTTTCTTTCTCTTTTAGTTCCCTCTTTTATTCCTTTTGTATTTTGTTCCTGTTCTTTTCGAGTAGCAATACGAAGATTTTCGGTTGTATTATTTAAAGGGTCTTGATCTATATGGTCAACACTAATATTTTTAGTTCCTTTACCATTTCCATAACAATTCATAATTATTTGATGAATATATATATTTTGCGAACAGATAATGTATCCATTTTGATGCTTATACCAAGTTATTTTTTTATTAATTGTTTTTTCATAATCTAATATTTTTTGATAGCTTTCAAAACATAATTTACATATAGTATCCTTTTCACAATACATTAATAAATATTCTTTTTCATTTTCAGTTACTTTCCATATAGGATTTTTCATAATATTTGCGGACTTTCCTAATTTGGAAAAATGACCATCGCTGTATTTTTTCACACCAGTAGGCAATTCCATATTTTTATATTATAAACTTCTTATTACTTGTATTTATTTTCAATTTTTATATTAAATTCATATTGTAACAAGTATAATATGAATTACTTTACATTTTTGTTTCAATTATTATAAATAACATCACGCAATTAAACGCCTTAATTACTGTAAGCGCTCTGACTCCCATAAGTTTCCAAATGGGGAGGACTGTATCTTAAGCCGACTCTGGTTGCTTAAACCTTCATCGTCGACCCATATCCGTTCAGTCTCTGACACCCTACCATAGACTAGCAAATCGTCATTAGGTAGTAAGTATGCGGATTGCCCAATCCTTTTCATTATTACCATACCTGAGTTAATTACTCTCAGCCAGAACACGCTTTCGCAATGTTCCTTGGTAGAAAAGGCTCTAAGGGGATTCCCGAACAACAAGATATGTCGCAGTATTTGGTATTCACCAAAACTACTAGCAGATAGACTGGGTAAAATGTTTCGTGGTCCTAAATGGTTTTCTATAGCAAGAGCACGATTTGCTATAGCATTCTGCTTTTTGGCCCTCTCTTTTCGTAGTCAAGACGAAAAATTGAGGCCACCCATGCCACTCATAATTCTTAGCACGTTATAGTTGGTAGCATAGACACGAACCTTTGCGGTTCTGGTACCTTCAACGGTTGCGTTGGAAAGAACTAATTGAAGAGTAGCGTTATCAATTCTTGAGAAGTTGCATGTGCCACTTGGTTGATGTTCTTCTGGGCGAAGAGCAAATGAGTACACGTTAATACCTTCATCAGGGCAACGAGTGTGTGCTTGGTATGGTTGTACCCATGAGAAGTATGAACCTTCACGCTCGGAGAAACGATCTTGTCCGTTAAGTTGTAATTTGGCAACAACAACTGGGTTTTGTCCCCAACAATGCATGTCCAATGAGGTTTCGGATAATACGAAGGTACCAGCATCAGATACAGTTGAGCCCTCGTTGTGTCCCTTACCACCGAAATCGGAGGTAGTTAAACCAAGAGCAGCAAGAGCGGCAGCGTTGTCAACATTAGGATTTAATGGGACAGCAGAGCCTCCAAAGTTGGTCTCATTGTATGCGTTGTTGTTAACACCTCCGTGCCAGTATCCGGTGAATCCATCAGGGATGGAAGCATCAAGAGCACCAGCATCTTGGAATAAACCACGAGCATCAATGAAAGCACCAGAACCAGCAGTGGCATCAGGACCTCCAAAGGCATGGATAGCGTTTGGAAGGGCATCGATG
>Ga0214921_10000761_pt1 | contig 57836 bp, 55 predicted proteins | sample LL1505_MetaG_FD_177992 | JGI IMG/M metagenome (GOLD analysis project Ga0214921, IMG submission 177992) | Freshwater microbial communities from Lake Lanier, Atlanta, Georgia, United States - LL-1505 | ecosystem: Environmental > Aquatic > Freshwater > Lake | place: USA: Georgia | collected... | reverse complement strand
AAACTACCGGATAATGTGGAAATATGTTATTTAGATGATTCATATTATCCTGATATGAATGCAGAGAATGTATATTATATAAAAATAAAACCGTACACATATGATTTACCATTCAAGCAAATGATTCATAGATATATAAATAATCCAATATCAAATATAATATTAGAGAAACGTCATGATGATGATGAATCAATATCACAATTTATTGATTTTATGGAAGAAAATATGAATAAATATGAATTTGTGAATATAGAAAAACGCAAAAATGAAACCGATATAGATAAGATTGTAACAAAAAAAATATTAATGCATTTACATATATTTTTTAAAAGAGGAAATAATTCTTCAAATAATAAAAGTTTAAAAAAATATATAAAAAGAGGTCAATTAAAAACCAGAAGACATAGGTGATAATCTGTTTAATGTTTGAAATTTAGAAACAAATTTATTTTGAACATTATGAATAGCATTTTTAGCATTATCCAAATATTTGATAAGTATTTGATTAAGAGCACTGGTAGTTAATAAAAATATTCCCGCGCTGAATGAAATTTTTCTATCTAAATCTGTGAATTGAATAGTTTGGAATGGGTGAAATCTCCATAATAAAAATAAACTAATATAAATTTTAATGTAGTAATCAAGAGTGGATAGATATTGTGGTGCTTTTGTAAAAATCCCTAATGCGAATAAAATGTAACAAAAATAGGTAACAAAAATAAAAAAATTAAATCCTAAATCTTGAATTTTATATAAGCTTTTATGTAATTCCATTTATTATATATATTATATGATTAAAATCTAGATATATATATTCAAATTAAAATTTACTTCATCATGGTTATAAACTGCCCGATTTATTAGATTTATTATTAGATTTATTGTAGATGGATAAAGTTCTAGCACTAGCGTCTTTAGCGTCTATATAACGTGGCATCCAAAAATAAGGAACAACTTTCCCCAAATTAGGATAATGTGATTCAAAAATATTGCGATAATAATTTTTTTCAATTGTGTCTGGTGTATTATGACTATGATAATGGTTATGATTAGTTGAAATAGATTTTGAATCCAAAGAAGCTACCTTTTCTTGAATTATTTCATATAATGAACGTGATGTTTTACTTACACCATCACTAAAAGCTTCTTTTCTTCTCCAAAGTACTTCTTTGGGTAATAAAGCACTACCGTTTGAATCTAAAAAATTTTCTTCTGAAAAAGCTAGTCTTAATAAATATTTTTCACACTGATTATAATCAGGATGATAACGAAGTTGTGGATGAATGCTCAAGTAGAACTGAACCCATGTTCTATCAAGGAAAGGTGTGCGTGGTTCAAGTCCGTGAGATGATATACATTTATCAGAACGCAATACATCAAATGCATGAATATCTTTTAAAAGACGTCTACACTCTTTGTCAAATTCAATAGCGTCAGGAGCCATATGCATATATAGATATCCACCACATAATTCATCAGAACCATCACCGTTAAAAATAACTTTTGCATCGCTATTTTGTGAAATATATTTTCCAAGTAAATAATTTCCGATACTAGCTCTTACAGTAGTAGTATCGTAACTTTCAATAGCATAAATTACTTCAGGAATAGCGTCGATGAAATCTTGTTCTGTGACTAAAATTTCGGTATGGTTAGTTCCGAGATAAGTAGCTACAATTTTAGCGTATTTTAAATCTTCAGAACCTTCCAATCCAATGCTGAATGTTTCTAATGGTTTAGTAGAATGTTCTTTATGAATTTCATTCACAATAGCGGTTATCAAACTACTATCTAAACCACCTGATAATAAAGAGGCAATAGGTCGTTCGGTTATTAAAACACGTTTCTTTACAGCTTCACATAAATAATATCTAATATTTTTCAAATCATCTTTTAAGTCAAAATTAATTTCAGATATGATGCTGGAAAATCCAGTAGAATGATATTTTACATATTCTTTTGTTTGTTTCCATAATGACAAAGCTTTAAATTCCATAGTAAATTTAGAATAAGTTCCAGGTTGAAAATGTTCAATAGTATGATTGGGCAGTTCTTTTGAAAATTCGGATAATACTTTTAGTTCAGATGCACAACTATATATATTATTTTTTAATTTAAATGAATTATTTTCATCGTTATAGTTAATGTTATAGGGCTTCAAAATATATAAAGGTCTAACACCATACGGGTCTCTAGCAAAATAAATTTTTGAAGTTGTATTATAGACATTAAAATCACAAAGAACAAATGCGAATACGCCGTCAAGCATTTGTAGTGTTTGTTTCATTCCATATTTTTTATATAGATGAATAATTACTTCACAATCGGATTGTGTTGTAGGTTCAATATTCATAATATTATATAATTCTTTATAGTTATATATTTCACCGTTACATATTAACACAATATCATCAATTATGATTGGTTGATTAGATGTAGAATTAAGACCGTTGATTGCTAACCGATGAAATCCAAATAAACATAGACTAGTAACAAGTTGTAATTTAGAAAATTCCGGTCCACGTTTTTGTCCTTTCATAAATTGTTCATTAATAAATTCATGTTGAAATGAATCATTATTTAATAACGCAAATATTCCACACATAAAATTAAAATCACAGGTGCTAGTATCTTTGTTTATAATTTATGATAATCTTTATATTGATTTAATAAATTCAAATAGAATTCAAATAGAATTCAAATAGAATTCAAATAGATTTTATTGTATGTATTTAGTATTTTAGTAAATAAAAAATTATAGTATTATATTAAATAATGACATCAAACAATAGAGAATGTTCATCACAAATTCAAAATTCAACGAACAACCGAATATATGATAGAAATATTCCATCCCAAATGTTACAACCTTATTTGAGTGTTAGACCAGTTATGACGAAATATTCAATCATGCCAATTCTTGATCCAAGAATACCAGAACAATCTATAAAAACTAAATTGATTCCACAAGGAACTTATAATTCAGAAGAGATTTTTAATCCAGGAACTAGAAATGCTCCGTGGTCGGGATTTGCTACAAATATAAATATTGAGTCTGAGTTGAGAAATCAAGTATACGCGCTTCAATCATGTAGTCAATCGGTGTACGTTCCAAGCACAGAAAGTGATTTATATAAGTTTGGTTTCAATAACAATAATGATTTTAATAAAATTCAACAACCTTTTCCAGGCTTATTCAAAGAGGAACATTTTAATTCATTCAATCCAAATGAGTATAATATAGCACAAGGTATATTTCAAAATTCAACCAGAACACAAATAAGGAGTTTAGGAGATAATCAAACTGCAAGTAACTGTAACTAAAATAACTATACATTTATAGCAGGGATTATTTGATTATTTTCATTATAATAGGCAATAATTTTGTTTCTTATAATGTATCCAGCAGTTAAAGTCAATAGTGATAATTCTGTGGAACTTCTTAAAATTAATGGGTTGTTATTAGTTATATAACTATAATATGTCCACAATAAAGATGAAAAAATATTTAGTATGCAAAATATTAATGATATATTATTAGTGCTTTTTTTTACGTACATCAAATAAATGAAAAAAAATCTAGCGATGATTGATAGAGAAACAGCTGTGTATGGTATTATTATAAAATTTTCTTCGTTCTTATTCATAATGTTTTAATAAATGATATATAACTTATATTATTTATATTTATATTTTTATTTTTGTATATGATACCAGGTAGGTTTTTCGCGTTTTTTCCATGACGCAATTCTTTGTTTATCGGGGGTTTGGTAATATTTTCGGTAAGCTTCAATCGCATTTTCAGGATTTTTACATTCAACAGGCATTGCTTGAGCGAATGGTGTTAATCCTCTTTGTAAAAATTTATCAGGTGTTGGAGCATATTCTCTCAAATATTTTGCAACGATGTATGATTTATGCATTTTTTCAGCAGGATGGTCATATCGGTATTTCCATTCATTATGCATAGCTTCAACTAAGTCCAAAGTCCATAAATAATTTTCAAGTGAAGTGCGTATCCAAATAGTTACTGGATGATTTTTGTGAGCGATTTTATAAAGTTTGATTTTGCCTTGTATAGGATTTTCAGGGTCAATTAACTGAATACAAGTACAAAGCATTTGTACAGCTTCCAAAATAATTTTAGAAACATGTTTATCAAACAAACATTCTGCACATTCCTTGAAGTTCAAAGAGAGAATAAATAAATTCATTTTAAAGTAATTTAAAGGTCTTTAAGTTATTTAATATATATATTAGTTTCAAATGTTTCAATTTTATTTAATAACTAAATATAATTAAATAAAATAATTAAATAAAATAATTAAATAAAATAATTAAATAAAATAATTAAATAAAATAATTAAATAATTAAATAATTAAAGTTCAAAACCATATTGTAGTAAGTCTCTGATATACAATTCTATAGAATCATTCAAGGACTCATCCACTTGTCTAATAGTTTCATCATTTTCAATATTTAATTCTCGTCTTAATTGTTGAAGTTGCTGTCTCAATTCTATTAATTCTTGCATAAGTTGTTCTACTGGTGTTTCCTGATTTAAAATTAAAAACAACGAGGTTGTAATAATAGTAGAAATAATAATAATAAACAAAACATCTATAATAAATCTATTATCTTCAAAATGAATTGGTGGTTGCGCTGGTGTTGGTTCAGTTGGTGGGGTTAATTCAGGTGACAAAGGCAATATTTCACGCGTCCACCAAGTTATAAATGGACCACGTCCTCTACACCCAGTTCCAGAGATTGGGTTATCTATATTTTCATTGCATAAATTACAAAAAACACAACCTCCTAAAAATAATTTGCTATAATTAGATGATAATAATTCATTAAAACACTCTATATGATAACGATGTTCATTACCATTTGTAGTTGTATGTAAGACAAAAGAATCTGTATTAGGTGCGCGTGGGTCATTAATATCGCCGTGCATTTTTTCTAAACAAATAGAACAATCATCCAACTCAATAACATCTCCACCAACTAATGAATGATATCTTTTTATTATTTTCGTTTTTTTATTTAAAGATTTGGAACATGTTTGTTTTTTTGTTTTTGTTTGTTTTTTATTTGAATATTTGGAATGTGTTTGTTTTTTAGTTTGTTTTTTAGTTTGTTTTTTTGTTTGTTTTTTATTTGAATATTTGGAATGTGTTTGTTTTTTAAGTTGTCTTTTATAACCCCCTTTCATTTCAGGGCATCTAGTCTTTAAAAAATCTAATATGTATTTAATATCTCTCTTTAAAAAAAAATTATCAAGTGCACTAACAGCAATTGTTAAATCGGTACCATTTAAACAATTTAATATATTAGATGTTAATTTATCATTATCTAATAAATGAACAACCTTATCATACATTATGGCAATTTTAAATTTATCAGTTTCAGAAATATTACTAAAACCATTAGTTTTTATAGTTGATATGAAATCCATAACTTTTATCAAATAATTATTTAATTTTATAATTTTTTCAATCATATATAAAATCAATATTATATTTTTATTTATATTTAGTTAATTTTGTAATGTCATCGTTCCTGCACATAGGACATATAATTTCAAGGTAATTTTCAAAATTATAATCAATAAATTTAGCTAAGCAATATTTTCCAAAGTGATGATTACAACAAGTAGTGATAATATGTTTTAATTCGTGATTTTCGCAACAAATGCCACAAACGTTTTTTTCTAACATTTTCCTTTTTATATTATTAATTTTTCTTTTTGTACTACATTCATATATGAATGAAGCACCGAGATTAAAAACGTGTTTTTCTAATTTGTCAGAAATTTTAGTAAGTTCTTTCATTTTGAGTTCATAATCAGCGACTTCAACAGCATATTTTTTTTTTAAATAAAAATAGTCGTCATTTAAATCATAAGTTTCACCTCTTTGAAATTTTTCAAAGTTTTCTTCATAATTTGAATCTAATAATCGCCATTTTTGTTGAAACAATTCGGTGTGCTCATTATTAGCAACAATAAAGCTTGCGCTATACTTATTATAAATAATATCAACTACTTGGCTGGTTTTACCTGTAGGTGTAGGGTTTGACATTCTGCCGATGGTTCTTTAAATTGTTTTGTTAAATATATTATTTATCAATTTAAAGCTTTCAATTTTTATAAATATATAAATATATAAATATATAAATATTATTAGTTTACACCTTTTCTCATTTTACACCTTTTAACATTTCAAACGTATAAATAGTATAAATAGTATAAATAGTATAAATAGTATAAATAGTATAAATAGTATAAATAGTATAAATAATATAATTATATATTTTATGTATGAAGAAGGTATATCTTTAGGGTGGAATTGTGATAGCGCAATAAATGGTGTATCTATGGGTTTAAGAAAAACAAAACAAAATGGATATAAAACTTGTCCATTTGATGAAATGATTACAAACTATAAGGGAATAATTGACTGCATTAAGGACAATTTTGAATATTTATGTGATAAAAATTATTTAGAGTTAATCAAAATATCAAAAGAATCAAAATGGTTAAATACAAATGGAGATGGAGATACTTTAATTTATAATAAAAAATATAAATTTATATTTAATCATGAGTCACCTGGACACGCTAATTTGTTTGTTAATCAACAATGGACAAAAGGCATTAATCATTATATCATGAATGACTATGAAGAATTTATTAATAGATATAAAAGAAGGATAACAAATATTAAAGAATTGTTAAATAGTGGAAAAAATATAACATTTATATTAACGAGACCTAATACAGAATTGAAACATATATATGAATTGCAAACAGTTTTAATAAATAGATATCCACTTCTTAATTTTAAATTTGTATTATTAGATTTTGACAAATATATATATTATGACCATTTACTATTAATGAAAATTGATGAAAATGATGATGAAATAAAAAGATTGGTTTGTTAAATATATTATTTCGCAATTTAAAGCTTTCAATTTTTACAATAATAATTCTATTTGTAAATATATAATGAAATATCTGGGGGGAAAACATGGTATAGGAAAATCTATCGCAGAATTTTTAATTAATAAATGTTCTGAAGAAAACATATCTGGATACTTAGAACCATTCTGTGGTTCTTTGGGTGTTTTTAAACACATGACTATCAATAATAAATATAAAAAATATATTGCATCTGATGTTCAACCTGATTTAATAGAAATGTGGAAAAAAATAAAAAATAATACATTAACCATACCAGATAAATTAAATGAACAAGAATACAATAGATTAAAATTATCAAAGTCACCAAATGCGATGAAGGCTGTCGCTGGTTTTGGACTTAGTTTTGGTGGAAAGTTTTTTGCTGGTTATGCTCAAAAATGGGCTGGAAATAGCGGTCGCAATTTTTTAAATGAATTTAAATCCTCTATTGAAAAAATAAAGCCTTCTATTCAAAAAAATAACGTACATTTTTATAATAAATCTTATATTGATTTTAAACCATATAACATGTTGATTTATTGCGATCCACCTTATAAAAATACAGAAGGATATTCAACTGGCGATTTTGACCACGATTTATTTTGGGAAACTATGCGAAAATGGAGTAAACATAATTGCGTGTTTATTTCAGAAGAATCAGCACCTAGTGACTTCATAGTTGTTTGGAAAAAATCTAAACGAAGAACTCTTGATAAAACTAGTAGATTTCATAAATATGAAAAAATATATACTTATAAAGGTATTTCGCTTTACAACAAAACAAAAAAACAAAAAAACATTTGTAATAAAACGCGAAAAAATAAAAAATAGGGTTTTACACCTTTTTTATATTTTTTTCATTTTTTATATTTTTTTCATTTTTTATATTTTTCATTTTAGATATTTTTATAATTAAATTAAACCTCACTTACAATAACATTTGTATCATTTCTAATTCCACCAGAACCTCTTCTTCCAATTTTTCTACCAACTGATGCTTGCTCCAACGTTGCCTCGTCTGGAATTGGTCCAAATAAGTTTGCGTCATATGTAGCTCGTGAATCAGGTGGTAACGATGTCCACATACCTCTATGTCGTCTTTGTGCTGATTTTTGAGCAGTTGTGGATGTGTTCCACTCATATGCGTTGTTTACGAGTGCTAGTTCCTTGTTTGCAAAGAACCAAGGACCTATCTCCTCACCACTCTTCTTTTTTCCGTACTGAAACCAGTGTTGTGTTGATGACGGAGATAACTCGTAAAGCAATCCACGAATTCCAGCGTATACATCATACTTGTCACCTTCCAAAATTGGGGTTCCCTTATATGGATTGATACGTCCAAAAAGTTGGATATACTTTTCACAAAATTGGTTCACAGAAAATTCAGGTGGCATTTCATCTTTAACTCGTCTCATTCTATTAATTGCGTTGTTTTTGAGTTCAATCTTTGCAACATTCTTTGCTTCTATCTTCGCAGCACGTTCTTGTTCTTTGAGAACCATCTTTTCGTCTCTCGCTTGTTGACGGAATAAAATAATTGCGTCCCTTCTTTGCTTCTTTTCAATCAATCTCTCGACCATCCTTGCTTCTTTAGCTCGCATCCTTGCTTCCTTGGCGACTTCTTTGGCTTCCTTGGCAACCAATTTAGCTCGCATCCTTGCTTTCTTGGCTGCTTTCTTGGCTGCTTCCTTGGCAACCAATTTACCTTGCATCCTTGCCTTGGCAACCAATTTAGCTTGCATCCTTGCTTTCTTGGCGGCTAAATCAGCCATTTTTTTTTCTTCTTTGGTAAGTAGAGATGCCATATTGATTGTTTGATTTGATAAAGTTTAAACAGCTTTGATTTAGTGTGTTGATAAAATTTGTTAACCTGCGAATAACATTTCAATTTTTTTTACTCTAAGCTTTTTTTCTATTTACCTATTTTTTTTAACATGTACCAATTATATTGAATTGTATATGGAATAGTTTAAAAATATTAAGTATAATTTAAGTATAATTTACTATTCATGACTGATAAATTTATTTCAGATGTAACTCTTGAGTATATGATGAACAAACAACAATATGCAAAGCATATCGTTGAACATTCTACTATTTTAAAAAAAGAAACATCTTCAAGAAAAGATAAAAAATTTTATAGAAGAAGAATAATAGATTTAACCAAAAGATTATTAAATAATGAAAAACCAGAAACTATGTTTCCTGATGTCACTTCTGCATTTGAATATTATAGTAAAATATGTGTAGAATATTTTAAGGTTTTAGACAAAACCGATATAATACAAGAAGATTATACTGATTTATCATCAAACTCTGTGAATGAAATAAAAAATGATTTTTTATCTGAATCATCTATAGACGCTGATAATTTAATGATGCGTTCTATTAAAATACAAGAACCAAATGCGTTAGAAAAACTTGTTAAAAGAAAATCTACAAAAATGAAAAAACAAACTATTCTTCCTTTACAAAAAAATATAAATTTGAAAGATCCCAATTTAAAAAATAAAGGAATTTGTAAAAAGAATAATATTGATAATAAATATGAGCAAATCACACAAAAAACATACGAAAAAAACGATGAAAAAATACCAACACCATAAAAAAAAACATGATTCTAGTAATAATATAACTACAAGAAGAAACCACATATTTAGAGAAAAAATGAGAAGACAGTTAAATACAGTCAAACTCAGATGTAGTCCAAAAACAGCACAAAAAGGATATACTTGTCTAGAAGATGAAACTCTTTATAAATTGAAAGAATTATGGAATGCACGTCATCCAGAATCAAAAATAGAAGTGAATGATTCAAAAGATATTTGGAGTGAACTTAATAATAAATTAAAGGGTGTTTGTAATAAAGAATCTTGTTGGTTAAAACAAAAGTTTGTAGATGGAAAATTAAATAAAGAACTGACCGATTCTTTTGCACCGGTCTCACCCAAAGAATGGAGTAAAAATCCTAATGAATGGCTATCAAGCGTTGATATAATAGAAGTTATGAAACAATACGAAAAAACTTATAAATGTTTTGATTTTATAGGTCCCTCACCTATTGATTTTGATACACACAAATTATATGGAGAATGTGTCTGGGAAGAATTATGTCATTTCAATATTGAACAAGAGATTAAAAATGGTAGGTTCAAAATTGGAATTATATTTAATTTAGACCCACATTATAAAGGAGGATCACACTGGGTGTCTATGTTTATCAATATTAAAAAAGGTGAAATATTCTTTTTTGATAGTGCTGGAGATAAAGCACCAAGACAAGTTATGAAATTAGTGAAACGTATTATTAAACAAGGAAAACAATTAAAAGTGCCAATTAATTTTAAATTTGACCAAAATCATCCAGTAGAACATCAATACGGAGACACAGAATGTGGTATATATTCTTTATATTTTATTGCACATATGTTAGAAGACCGCCACGATAGCAAATATTTCAAAACACATATATTAGACGATAAATATATGGAACAATTCAGAAAAGTTTACTTTAATAAAGAAATTTAACGTCTAACTCTAGATTTGTTTATTTTATTTTTATTAGTTATTTCTGTTTCCACAAATTCCTTGAAATCGTCTCTCAAATCTGATTCTAACACTTTTACTTTATGATAAAACAATTTATGCATCCATTTTAACTGGTCTTTTAAGTCTTCAACAACTCGTTGGGTCTCAGTCAACTCTTTTTTTGTCTCTTCTAGTTCTCTTATTAAGAGAGAAGTCTTGTCATCTAGGTGATTAATATCACTCTCAATAATTGATTCAAATTGTTCATAATTTTCTTGAATGTCGGTTTTTATTTGTTTTAACCTTTCAACAATATCACTTTCAATAACATTACATTCAACAACATCATCCACGATTTTTTTTTCTGCATTACCAATCATTTTATCATAAAATACTCGGACCGTTGAATTCAATCCATTCTCTGCGAATATTATGCACATATCATAATATCCCCAATTTAATAAATTATAACAAGCATTCATGTAACTACTACTATCTCTAAAAATTTTACTAAATTTAATGATATAAACTATTTGAGACGATTTGTCATTCCAAGTTTTTAACGCTTGATCTATTTGTTCAATAATTCCAAATTGTAGATTTATTTCAAATATAAATCTTATATATTCGTGGTCAATATACTGATTATATGGGAGACGAACTATCAGAGTGTCAAATGATAATAGTTCTTCTTTTGATGGAACATGATATATTAGTGTATTTTCATTAAAATAGTTTTGCATGATATCTTGAAAGGATGCCATTATTTTATATTAATTAAAATTACAATTACAGTTAAAATTATACTTTGTTACTTCTTATGATGATTTCATTAAAAAAGTTTTTCAATAATTCAATTTTTTTTAATAAACAAAAAATATAAACAAAAAATATAAACAAAAAATATAAACAAAAAATATAAACAAAAAATATAATAATAAATAAAATAAATTATGGAACATAATTGTTGTTTTTATTCTAGTTTTATTTTCATAATAAATTCAACGGTTGCATATTATTATGAATATTATATTTATTCTGCTATTTTCGCTATTTTATTTATAACATCTATAATATATCATTCAACTTATAACATATATACAAATTTGTTAGATAAAATAAGTATAGGTTTAGTTGTTTCTTACGGTGGATGGTTATTTTATGACAAAATAATGAAAAGTGAATTTTCTTATAAAAAATATATATTATCTACAGCAATCGTAACAACATTCTTGACTACAATTTATTTATTTTATTATGGTTATTGTTTTAATAAATATTGTTTTTGTGAAGATGCGATAATAGCAAATTATTGTCATTCATTTTTGCATCTTATATCATCAATTGGTCACATTCTAATAACAACATTATGAAAACAATATTAAAATAATACATGACATAATACAATACAATTATGAACATATATTCTCTCACAAAATATTTACCAGAAGATATCGTAAGACATGTTTTATCATTTGACGATAGAATTGTTTTAAGAAAAGGAGATGGAAATCTCATATTTATTAATAAAATTAATAAAGAATTATATAAAGATTCATATAGTTCGTTGTTAAAAAAACCACTCGTTAAAGAAGGAAGAACAACCACTTATAATAATGAAAAATATACATGGTGCTCGGTGAGATTATGGAATTATAAAAACCAATATTTGAACCCTTACATCAGTTATAGTTCAAAAAATAATGAATATATATTTAAGTTTAATGTATGGGCAAAGGGTGGTCTATATAGAGAATCTAGTTTTATAATGCCATAATTTAGATTACAAATAAGCAAAAATATTATGCAAATAATCGCGACGACTTAAAACATGCAAAATATTTTTAAATTTTTCATTTTTTTCAACAACTTTTGAATAATTATCTTTATCGGTTTCGTTCGGTTGTTTCCTTTCTAATAATCTCATTCTAGCTAAATACATAATAAAATCACGACGCCCACCCCATACTTGAAAATGTCTCATACTAGTTTTTTTATATAATAAATGATTTGAAGATAAGGATTGTGTCATAATTGAAACATCAGAAATATCTGGTTCAGCTAGTAAATGATAAATTACTATCATTACTGTATGAATACTATAAGCAGGTGTCCAATTATGTTTTAAAATATCAACACAAACTTCACCTTCATAAATATTCGGATGTATGATTGGTGTAAGAACTTTTATTTTAGGTGGTTCAAATGGATAATCACTAGACAACATTACGTGTATTTTATACTTTTTTTTTTCATAAATAGTATCTTTTGGACCATTCAACTCAAGTCTAACGTTCAAACCGGTGATTTCTAAAAATGTATATATATCGTTTTTATTATCAGAACAAAATCTTTTATATTCTTGATTTATTCTGCGCCGATTTCTATATATTTTATCTAGAGACATCATATTAATTACGATTCGGTATCCTTATAATTAGATTGATTTTATAATTAAAATATAATATAATATCAATTTTAATAACTAATTCCAAATTAAACAAAATAATAAATAATAAATAATAAAATGTCTAATGTGTTAAAGTATATAAATAATATTTGTTATATAATTTAAATAATAAAATAATATAAAAAATGTCAAAACCAAATAATTTAGAATTTATAACAAATGCCAATATTGAAATGCTTTGGGATTTAATGTCAGATACAATTGGAAACGAACTAAAAACACAGGAGCAAGTATCAGTTTCTAGAGGATTTTTTATAAATAAAGCAAAACAATTTTTTGAAAAAGAGAAATATCTAAAACAAAATGTAATGGATATGAATAAAAAATTTATAGCAGAAAATATTCAGAATTTTCAAAATTTGAATAAACAAATACAAGAAAAAGAATTGCAAAATAAAAAACAACAAAAGACATTACTAAACGGTTACAACGGTAAAAATGAGAGTTTAACAATAGAAGATTTACATAATGAACGTTTGAATAACTTTGAAAAATCATTAGAACATAAACAAAAAGAATTTCAAAATATGATAAATGCACCAATTCCAAAAACGCCTAATTTTAAAGAAGATATTGATAAAAATAAAATAAATAGCAAAGAAATGCAGAATGCTATTGCAAAAACTATGTCTGAACGTAATTTTGATATTGATAATATAACAAAATTTATAAGCAATAATCCTGTGACTAATAAAAATTCATTAGAGAATGCTAAAATGCAATATCAATATGCGAATCAAATAACTCCAAAATTTATTAAAATAGGTGAAGAATTAGACTTAAATAATATGGATTCAATAAATAAAAAAAAACAACTCACATGGGGTAAAAATCAAGAGTATTCTAATGAAATATCACTTGATGTTAAAGAAATCAACGCGAGTCCTAATATTTTTTCAAAATTAAAAAAAAAGGTTGAGAATAATCCATTAAATTCGTATTTAAACGACGACGCGGAATATACAATAATTCAATCAGAAGATAACAATACTATGATAGAAATACAACAAATGAAAGAAAGATTATATTATTTGGAAGAGAGAATGAACCAGTTAATAGATTTATTTAAAAACAAAATTGAATTAAATGCAAAACAAAATTATATAAACAAATATAAAGACAAAGATATATGACATCATTTCATATAATTTTACTATACGCATTTACTCTACAATCAGTTGGTTTATTACAGAAAAAGCCTTTGATTAAAAAAACTATTGATTTCACATATCTTGACGAGGAGTGGGATTGTGGGGAAGTTAGCTGGTTTAACAATGAAAACGAAAACTTTGAAAACAACTATTTTAAAAATTCAATAGAACTGAACAATAAAATGAACAATAATAAACAAAACCAAAAAACACCTCTGAATGATATAATTAAATATGACCAATTAATAATGGCATCTAAGTCAGCTTTAATAAAATCATCATATAAAGAATTATTTAAATTTGAAACATTTTTATCAGAATTTAATAATGTTTTCAATTCAAAATTTTCTCAAATGATGTTTATTCCATCTGAATTATTCATTATAGCTATTTTATCAGCGTTGTTTGTTGTTTACAACAAAACAAAAGAAGCAGAAATTATTAGATTGAAGAGTTTATATAAATATGATGAAAAAACAGAATATTTTCAGAGATATGCTGAATTTAGAAAAATAGTCATGATGTCATTTATCATATTAAGCTGTTTATTTACTAGAGATGTGCAAATAGTTCTTTGAGTTATTCGGTTTAAATTTGTTTAACAATCAAACCATTCGGTGTTTGTTGGGCAGTTGCAACTAATACTGGTTCAATTTGTGGATTTTCTAGTGCAGCATGATAACTATCCCAGTCATATAAATTACCATTTATTTTATCTATTGTGCGATAAATATATTTTTTTCCACGAAATTCGTATGGTTTTCCACGCCATTCAATTGGTTTTTTATTAATTTTTTTTGTTGTATCTGGTTCCTCCTTCTTATAATTTGGAATATAAGAATATGCAGTTGAGGATGGTTCGCCAAATTGTAAACAGTTTAATTGCTCTTTTGAGCCTCGTTTTGAATAAATAGCACAATCAATTGATGCTTCTTTAACAGCAGTTAATAGTTTAAAACTGACATTTTCCTTGATATTAGATATTTCAAACAAAGCTTCATCACTTGTCAACGGTAAATAATCTTCTTTCCCTTCTTTGCCATCATCACCTATAACTTTGTATTTACGCTTACTTTTATCTTTTCGTTTTAATTCAATTGCCGAATCATTCTTAGGGTCAATTTGTTTTTTAGAAAACGTCATTAAATATAAAAATACTTCAACCGTTTGTAGTGCATCAGGTAATTCCTTATGACTACAAATACGTCGCGCTCTACCAACAACTTGATCAATACGTGTGGGATTCCAATAAGGTTCCATAATATGAACATATCTTGTACTACGTAAATTAATACCTTCTGATCCAGATGCTGTTATCATTAGAACTTTTATAATTTCACCCATATTATTATTATGTGCGATTTCCTTTAGTTCTTTCGTAATAGGTGATTTAACATCCCAATCGCTATTATAAATATTACGAATCATTTCTTTTTCTTCAGCGGATTCAGTTCCTGTATATAATGCATAAGTTGGTTTTCCTCTATTTTCTTCACTTATATCTAACTCCCAAACACCGCTTGAATCTTTCTTAATTTTAAATTGTGTAAATCCATTCGCATCTAATACCATTTTGAAAATTCCTATCCCTTCTAATGTTCTAAATTGACTATAAACTAAATGTAATCCGATGTGTTTGGGGTCTTGTATATTTTCCAATATATTCAAATACTTTGGACTATATATTTGTAAACCATCGTGTGTTAAAATTTCAGATTCATGCTCTTTTAAATATTCAACTGCGCGTTGGATGCGTTTTTCATAAGTAGCATCTGCTAATTTTTCAATCACTTCATCTCCTTCAAGTTCACCATCCCAAGCTTCTCCTTCCAAATCATTTGTCCCTTTTTTTGTGGATTCTTTTAAAGCGTCGGCGTAAATATCATCAACCTGTTGAGTTTCTTCTTCTTTTTCTTCTCTCGGCATAGGACGTCCAGGAGGTCTTGGCATAGCAAAATTACAATATAAGCGTGAAAAAATTCTATAGGTTGAACTAGCGTCTTTATAAATACCATTCTCGTCTACTCCTCCTTTTTTGGGTTTTGAACTAGATTCTTGTTTTCTCTCTTTAACACGAGCTGCTTCATAAACTGTAAATTGATAATCACTCATTGGTATTTTTATTACATGAAAATCAACTAATTTTTCATATTTAGGCATCAGAGATTCTTGAGCACTTTTGAAATAAGATGTTAATCCAATTATCCGCCGTTTAAATAATTCCATATTTTTGGTTTCTCCTGAGTCCACATTCACAAACATTTCTACAAAATTATCAAATTTATCAGGCAAAGCTTTTTGAAGTGTAATTTTAATGCCTGATGTATTTACACCTATTTTATTATTTTCCAAAATACTAATAATTCTTCTCTCAAAATCCATATCACTTATTGTTCCACGTTCTACATAACGTGTTTTACCGTCATCACCTCTTATTTGTTTTGGTTTATTAGTGACTCCTTCAAATCCTACATCTGTTTTATATTTATTTTCAAATCCGAATGGGTTACGTGTAACAGTTATTACCTTATCTTTAGAGTAGTCAATATAGTCTAATATTTTTTCTCTAGCGAATAATTCTTGTAACTTTTCTTTTGTTACACTCTGACCAGTGCGAATATCCAACGGAATTTCCCATGTCTTTATATAACCCCGTAATATATTAAAAAGTATTCCAATTTCATTTGGATAATTAATAATAGGTGTGCCAGTTAATAAAACGATTCGGGCATTTTTTGCACTAAGAAGCATTTCATATAATATTAAAGCTAATGAATATGGAACTCTCTCTTTTTTTCCATGATTATCCACAGGAATTTCTTTTTCTTTTGCTATTTTATTAACTATTCTACTAATAAAATTATGAGCTTCGTCAATTATAATAACTGAATCATCAAAAAAATTTGTTTCAAAATTATCTGTCATATTTTTTAATTTATCTCTACGTAAACCGTTATAATTAATAAACTTATATTTGTATTGGATCATTTCATCTATTTGTTCATCCAAACTTTTTATTTCGGATGCTTCTAATGTATCGTAATTACTTGGCTTTGTTGTGTTTATTAGCCAAGCTCCTTTTTTTTTATTAATATATTCAACCGACAAGTTTAAAACACTTGAAAGAGTTTCAATAGCATTTGGATGTTCTCTCGTTGAAACCCATTGCCAGAATTGATTTTTCTTATAGATGGAATCTCCGCATTTTTTAAGCTCTTCAATATAGTTTCTTCTCAAAGACGCAGGTGTCATTACGATTATTTTTTTATTACTTTTGAAACCTTCAGCGATTGCAATAGACGTACATGTTTTTCCAGCGCCTAAGCCGAAATATAGTAACAAACCACGATAAGGTGTATATAAATTCAAATAATCACGCACTAATTTTTGATGCGTCAATAAATTAAATTCACCACTAGATTTTTTACCGATTGAATCACAAGATATTTGAGAATTATCATCCATTACTTCATCACGATATTCACCAAAGAGAGAATTAATAAAATTAACGAATTTCTCTCTATTGTTCATAAAATAACTGGAAACTTTAATATTTACTTTGGGTTTTTTAGGTGGTAACCTAGCGATTGTTTCCATTTTATCAATATCAACCCATTCTTCAGGAGGAATAATAGTAACCCCTTTAGTAGGTCGTTTAGTGCGACGTTTCTTAGGTTCTTCTATCATTTCTTCCTTTTCTTCTACCATTTTTTCCACTTCCTCTTCTTTTTCTTCTGCTTCGTTTAATTTTTCTTCCTGTGTTTTTTCTCTTTTTTCTTCCTCTTCTTCGCCAACCAATCTTAATACCCCTAGACTTTTTGATATTTTTTTTGCCTTTTTCTTTTCTATAATAGGTGTTTCTGGTTCTTGTTCTGTTTCAGATTTCACAGAAGCTTTTATAGTAGGTTTTAATACGACGGTTGCCATCCTATTTTCTTTAAGCCGTTTTTCTAATTCTTTTCTACTAAAACCGGTGTCTTTATTTCGTTCATCTACGAATGTAACTTTACTAATTTCTACTTTTTCTTGTGTAGTAGCATTCGGAACTGAAATTGGAACCATCTCGTGTTCTTCTATAATTGGTTTCACTCTTAATTTATCTTTTAATAACTCTAAAGGATTCATTCGTTATCTATTTATATATTAAATATATAAAACTTTAAGATATAAATAACTTTAACAACTTGTCAATAAACTATAAACTAAATTAACTACTTTGCGAAGAATAATTATTAATTTTTTGTAATGCTTCATTACATGCAATCTGTTCAGCCTTTCGTTTTATTTTATGAAGACCCTCCCCAAGATAAACAAACACTTTTTCATTTTGTTGAATATACTCTTGAATGGATTGAAACGTTTTCAAATTATCAATATGAATAGCTTCACTCGGTTTTAAATTATGTACTTGTTGTCCAACGCATAAAAATACACCCATTCTATATCCATTGTCCAAATCATGTTCAATCTCTAAATAATGTGGTGTAACTTTAAATTCTTTTTGTATTTTCACTTGTAAAATATTTTTATAATTATCATCATTCTGTATAAGCGCAATCCAATCTATGTGTTTTTCAAAAATATTTTCTACAAATTTTTGCGCTATTTGAAAACCAGGACCAGTTACAAATACATTTTGGAACCAACCTTCTTCGTCTTTCACAGAAATTTTGTTAAAATCTAAAAATAGCGCTCCTAAAAAAGACTCAAATAAACATCCGAGTTTCTTCAAATTTGTTCTTATTTTTTTCTCTTCTGCGTGTTTTGATAATATTAACCATTTATTCAAATGCATTTCCATCGCAATCTTACCAATTGCTTCATTCTTTACAATAGCTATTTTTTTTTCAGTCATAAAACCTTCGTTTTCTTTAGGAAATCTACGATATAAATAATATTTAGTAACTAGTTCAAGGATACCATCACCTAAAAATTCTAAACGCTCATTTGATTTAGTTTTCAAAGGCATACAATCTGATGGACGTTCAACTATAGTTATATTTTGTATTGTATTTTCAAGTTGTGGTCGTTTTGTATAAGAACGATGGACAAACGCGCGCTTATATAATTCAATATTTTTTACCATTCCTGGAACACCGTATTTAGTGAGAATAGATTGAACATCGTTCAATGTAATCTCCACATTCAAAGGGTTATATGGATTAAATATTAATCCTTCTTCACCTTTAATAATATCATCATCATGAAGAATATTTTTTTCTTGTTGTATTTTATCTTCCATCGCAATTATAGTCGCTTATAACTATATTATTAATTATAAACAGATATATTTAAATATCTTTAATATATTTTTATTATAACAAATCCATTTTATTTAGTTATTTATTTAATTTCTCTATTTAAGTTGTCTATTTAATTTATCTACTATTTAATTTATTGAAAATTATTTTATTTACTATATATATAAAATGGCAATAATTGTATCGCACAACAGGAAACGTGGTTCTGGTTCAAGAATTGATGCACTCACAAATAGAACAGCACAAAGTGGTGGTTCTCTTGGAGGAAATAAAAAAGCAGGAACTATTCAATATGGTACTACATGGATGCGTGGTAATATGGGAAATTATTTAAGAAGAGTTAACCGTGGTTGCTGCAATAGAGGTCCTTTGTTTGCTATGTATAACACTACTAGATACCCTGTTCAATACAAGAGAAATGGTTACTCTGTTATGCACTCTGGTATGTTAGGTTAAACAAAAAAATCTAAAGACAATTAAAATACTCAAAAATAAATATATATTTAAAATAATTTAATAACTACTTAGGTAAGTTATTAAATATGAAGATTAGGATTGATAACCGTGAGCATGAATTAATACGTATATGTAAACATTTGATTGAAACGGGACCAATTTATAATGGTTTAACTTTATTGATTGAAACATTACCTATTGGAGATATAATTATAAGTGAGAATGAAATAGATAAATTAATTATAGAGAGAAAAAGTTTAGGAGATTTAGCAGCGAGTATAAAAGATGGACGATACGAAGAACAGTCATATAGATTGAATGGTTTGAATCATCATAATCATAATATTATTTACTTAATTGAAGGTGATATTAATAAATTGAATACGTTCAACGCATTTAAAGAACGTATAGATAAAACTACTATATATTCTTCTATATTTTCTTTGAATCATTTTAAAGGATTTTCCGTTTTGCGAACTATGAATATAGAAGAAACTGCTTTAATGATTTGTAATATGGCGTATAAATTAAATAAATCTTCTAATAAATTACCATTTTATTCAAATTCTATTTTAAAAAATACGAATGCAACTTTAAATACAGATAATGAAGTAGATATAGATACGGATATTACCAATAAAGCTGGGTTAGAACAACATTATTGTAATGTTGTTAAAAAGGTAAAAAAAGACAACATTACTCCTGAAAATATAGGAGAAATAATGTTATGTCAAATTCCTGGAATAAGTTCCACAAGTGCAATCGCTATAATGAATAAATTTAAAACAATCCAAAATTTAATTATTAATTTGAGGGAGAATGATAAATGTTTACAAGACATTAGTTATAGTAATTCAAAAGGGCAACAACGCAAAGTTAACAAGACAGTAATTTCTAATATTATTAAGTTTTTAAAAAATTAAAATATAAAAAATTAATTATAGTTAATTAAAACATCACTATTGTTTTCTAATAATATAATATATGTCTGAAGAAATTATAAAATTATGCGGGATTGTATTGATTATTGCCTTTATTATCTATTTAGTAACAAGTTGGTTGAACATACAAATGAATGTGGTTGAAGGTTTAACGAATCCTACTACTTTAACAGGCAATACCACTTCCGGAATTGGTGCATCTGCTACAAATTATTCAACATCTTTACAAAATATTGTAACTAAATTACACAGTGATGTTTTATTATTAAATAACGCAGAATATAAGAAAGAATATGAAAATATTATATTGAACATGGATGATTATATAGATGGATTAATGTTAAAAACAGTATTATCCATAAATATAAATTCTGAAAACGCTAGCGATAATATTGATAAATTTAAAACGTTGAATGATTTAAATGCAGCAAAAACCTCACTTAATAATGTTATAAAATATGTGGATTCTTAAATGCGAAATACAAAAATAAAATGCATATAAAATATGTTAAAATTTAAACTCTCATCCTAACTTCGTTATCAGCGTAGTATCCTGAATCTACTAATTTTTGTGTATATGCTTGACCACCCCAATTATCATCCATAGGATTTGGGCTATATAACATGTGTTCATCTTCTTCACCCACGCTATCTAATGGAGTTCTAGTTCCTTGATAATAATCGGTTTTATCAAATCCTGGCATAGAATTTTTATTATAAGGAGCGTCGTTTCTAGAAGCATCTACTAATAATGATTTGTCTGGTCCGAATTTTTGTTTTGGTGGATTAACTGGGTTATTAACAAGACTAGGCGGTAATCCTCCTTGTAAATCAGTAGGATGTGGTCTTATTTTATAACAAGATTTTCCTTGAGTGTCATAAGTATGTTGTAAAAATAATACAGGACATCTTATACCTTGACCTCGTTGCCATTCCATAAATTCAACATAATCTTCTAAATGTTCAAATTCTATGGGATTTACACCTGGTACTTTTTCTAACTTAGAATTATATAAATACAAACGTTTGTTTTTTTGAACTAGTATATTTGGACATCTTGGTTTATTCATGTTTTGTAAATTTTCTATTTCTTTAGAAGGCGTAACTGTTATACAATAATATATTCCTCCTAAAAAAGCTAACGTTGCTATTAATATTATTGATTTGGTTGATTCGTTCATTTATATAATATATATATTTTTTATATATTATATATTTTATATTGGATTATGTAAATTTAATTTTCTATATATATTTTATATGCTAGAAAAAGCAAAATTGATTGAAATCTTACCAAATAAAAGTAATCACGAATTTCTAACAGAATCATTAAATAATGATATTTCATCAGGTAAACACATTTTTCTTTTTATATTCATGGATGGTTGTGAGCCATGTAATCAAACTAAACCACAATGGAAAAATATAAAAAAACATTTTAAACATCATGATAACAGTGATATTGTAGTCGCGTCAATAAATCAATTATTATTCAAAAAATTAAATAAATCTGGAAGTGAACCGATGGGTTATCCTTGCTTAAGATATATAAAACATCCTAATACAGAAGAATACGAAGATTCTGAAATTTCAGATAAAGATAGAAGCACAGAATCTTTTATAGAATGGATTAAATCAAAAACAGGTGACAATAACGTTAAAATAAAAAGAATTATGGGAGGAAAAATGGGAGGAAAAATGATGGGAGGAAGAAAAACAAAACACAATAAAAACAAAAAAGGTGGAAAATGGTCTTTAAAGTATAAAAGAAGTATCAATTGTAGACATCCAAAGGGTTTCTCTCAAAAACAGCATTGTAAATACGGAAGAAAACCTAAAACTTTGAGGCGTAAATGAACGAAATCCTGTAAAAACTGTTCATTTGAAATTGTCTTTTGAATATCCAATTATAGCACATGCAATTCTTTTACCTGAATTTCCATTTTTTAAACTAACTTCGTCACCACCAAGTCCACAGTCATCTGGATCCGCATGAATAATTAATCCGCGCCCTAATATATTTGCCTTTGTTCCACGTAATTTAATTAAATCATCAGTCATCCTATATTTTGCGCAACCACTCGCATCTGTTTGTAAATTCCCCAAGTCTCCCACATGTCTCTCTTTTACTCCTGGGCAACCATGATTTTTTCCATAGGGATTAAAATGTGCACATAAACTTTCGCACTTATCCGTCAAATCACCAGCTTCGTGTACATGAAACCCATGAAGTGCTTTTTTTTTGAGTCCATATAAATCTATATCTATATGAACACAACCATTCTTTATATCTTCTGTAAAAATAACGGTGCCTTTTATTTTCTTTCCGTCAAATACAGCTATTGCTTTACAATTCATCTATATATTAAATATATAAATACTTTTTTATATTTGTTTAGATTAACATTCACAAAGTCTATAGATATTCATCGTATCTACAAAACGTTATTGCACCCAATCCTTTGACCTTTTTAAATTTTTTTTCACAAACAGGACAAACATACCGAGCTTTATTTCCTGAACCATATCCTTCACATTTTGGATTGCAGTAAACCCTTTTACAATCACTTATAGCTCCTTCTTTTTTACTTGCTATAATTTCTTGTATTTCTTTATCAGTTTTGTTCAATTCTTTTAAATAAGGATTCGTTTTATAGTCTTTTCCCATATTTTTGCTATACATGTCAAAGTATTTATTATTACAAAAACTATTACATTTAATAAGTTCATCATCTGTCACTTTAGGTTCACCGCCTCTTCTTTTACCCATAAAAGTTTTTCGTGTTTTGTTTCGTTTTCTCTTCAACTTTGTAATATTTCTTTTTGATTTATTCATAATTATTCTATATATACTTTAAATATTTTAAAAAGATTCAATAATATATATTCAATCAAATATATATTTATGAAATCGTTCAAGGTCGTAACCTTCAATTGGGTCAACTGTGTATTCTAATATTTTTACGATATTTTCGTAAAATTCTTTTTTATTTTTTAATATTTTATTTTTGGAAACTATAAATTGTGCTCCAGCACCAAAAATACATTCTTTACTATCAAATTTTTTCCCAAATATTCTTTCATATGTATTATGTATATTTTTACAGTGCCAGTATCTACTACGTTCCAAATCTAAAGTAGAAGTAAGAATATCTTCGCTTAAAAATTCAAAATCAATACTTAATTCTCTATTAAATATATATTTATATAAATTAGGCACTAAATTTGGTGAATGATCAAACGGATTTCCTTGTAAAAAAACGGTGTAATCTTCTAAGTTATCATAATTGTCACAAATATACTTATAGTATGTATGACCTTCTCTACCAACATTATTCAATAAAATCTCATTATAACCATCTTTTAATTTTGTTCCTTTATTAAATATAATAACATTTATATTTGAAAATAATTTTGTCCATTCTACATTCTCGTTATACCTTGCCACAACAATTAACATAATTTAATAATATATATAAATAAATATAAACTGGTGTTTTTAAACGAAAATAGAAGCTATATTATAAAATTTAGATTTAAAAATTGAACTTAAATATTTCCTTGTTTATAAACTATAAACAAAGAAAACCTAAATCCGAAATTATCATTATCATTAACAAATGGAATATATTTTTAGACTTTATGATTTCAACGTATATAACGCAAAAGATGATTCTAGAGAAGAATCTGGTAGTGATGAAGAAACGAATTCAAAAACAGATACAAATAAATTTGTTATTCAGATGTTTGGTTTGAACGAACTAGGAGAATCATGTTCTATTTTAGTAGATGATTTTAAACCTTTCTTTTACGTGAAAGTAAATGACGAATGGACCCAATACACGAAAAATTCATTCCTACAACATATTCTTAAAAAACTGGGAAAATATTACCAAGATTCAATAACAGATTGTAAACTAATTAAACGTAAAAAATTATATGGATTTGATGGAGGTAAAGAACATAAATTTATCATATTTCAATTCAAAAATTTACAAGCATTCAACAAAGCAAAAAATCTATGGTATACCTCTTCCAATAGCAATAGCAATTCTGAACGTAAATTGTTGGAAAACGGTCTGGTATACGCAAACACATCAACATACTTATACGAAGCAAATATTCCACCTCTTTTACGTTTCTTTCATATTAAAGATATTAGTCCGTCTGGGTGGGTAGCACTTCCAAAGAAGAAAACGATTGAAATTAGAGAAAATAAACAAACAACTTGCAAACATGAATTTATAGCTGAACAAAAATATATTCTACCACTAAATGAAAAGGAAACACGAGTTCCTTATAAGATATGTAGTTTTGATATTGAAGCAAGTAGTAGTCATGGCGATTTTCCTGTTCCTATAAAATCTTATAAAAAGTTAGCAACCAATATTATTGAATATTTTGAAAAAATAAATAGTGAGTTGAGTAAATCTGATGCAGAAAATATATTACGTAAAATATTATTGAAAGCATTCGGTTTCAACCATTCCACTAACGAATTTCTAGAGATTGACTTAGTTTATCCAAAGGCAGACCAATTACCAAAATCTGAGGATGATTTAAAAGAACGCGTTGAATCTTGGTTATCTTCAAAGATTGATAATGATAACAAAACAAAAGATTATGACAACGATAATCAAATGACGATTGAGAAAATGTTTGAAAATATGAATAATGAGGATAATGAAGATACAAATAATGAATTTTCGTATTTTTCAAAAGGGAAATCAGCAAAATCGGCCATTAAAAACTATACTGTCGTTGATTTGTTATTTGATAAAACACTATCAAGAGAAATAAAGTTGAATGAGTTAAATAAATCATTATCAGATAAGAGTCGTAGTAAACCGTTCCCATCACTTGAAGGTGATAAAGTAACATTCATCGGAACTACCTTCTTAAAAGCTGGTGATAAAGATCCTTATTTAAATCACTGCATCGTTTTAAATACGTGTGGAAAAGTGCCGGTTGATAATTGTGAAATTGAATCTTATCAAACTGAACAAGATGTGTTGACTGCTTGGACAAAACTAATCCAAAAAGAAAATCCAGATATTATCATAGGTTATAACATATTTGGTTTTGATTATGCATTTATGTTTAATCGTGCATTAGAGAATAATTGCATTGCTGAATTTTTGAAACTTTCTAAAAATAAAAATGAAACTTGTTGCAAAGACCCTTTCACAGGAAAATATAAATTAGACGAATCTACGCTTCAGATAGCAAGTGGTCAACACGATTTGAAATATATTAAAATCAACGGAAGAATCCAAATAGATCTTTACAACTATTTTCGTCGTGAAGAAAACTTGTCATCATATAAGTTGGATTATGTTGCAGGTCATTTCATCGGTGATTATGTTAAAACACTAGAAATAAACAAAGAAGACAAGAATGAAACCACAATTTATAGCGGAAATCTAACTGGCCTTCTACAAGGCAGTTTTATTCATTTTGAAGAAATTGGGCATTCTACAGATTATTACAGCGATGGTGCTAAATTTTCAGTCATATCAATCAATAAAGAAACTAAATCTTTTGTCGTTTCTGGAATAATTAAGCCTGATATGAGTAAAAAAGTAAGATGGTGTTTAGCGAAGGATGATGTAACGCCAAAAGATATTTTTAGAATGACGAATGGAACCGCAGATGACCGCGCGGTCATCGCGAAATACTGTATTCAGGATTGTAACTTAGTTCATTATCTAATGAACAAGGTGGATATATTGACTGGTTTTATTGAGATGGCTAAGATTTGTAGTGTTCCAATCAACTTCTTAATTCTAAGAGGTCAAGGTATCAAGTTAACGAGTTATGTTGCAAAAAAATGCCGAGAAAAACGCACGTTAATGCCTGTTATTGAAAAACAAGATAACGAAGATGGTTATGAAGGTGCGATTGTATTGGACCCTAAATGCGATTTATATCTTGATAATCCAGTAGCTTGTGTAGATTATGCATCTTTGTATCCATCCTCCATGATTAGTGAAAATTTGTCACACGATAGTAAGGTATGGACAAAAGAATATAATTTGCTAGGTGAACTGGTAACAGTAACTGGAGATATGGACGAAACCGGTAACCCTATTTACGATAATCTTCCTGGCTATGATTACGTAGATATTACCTATGACACTTTCAAATATGTTAGAAAAACGCCCTCTGCTGCGGCGGAGAAGATCAAGAGTGGTTACAAGATTTGCAGATTTGCACAATTTCCAGATAACGCAAAAGCAATCATGCCATCTATTTTACAAGAACTTCTACTCGCAAGAAAAACAACCAGAAAACAAATTCCATTACAAACAGATGACTTTATGAAGAATGTTCTTGATAAAAGACAACTTGGATATAAGGTTACAGCTAACTCACTTTATGGTCAGTGTGGTGCGCGCACTAGTACATTCTATGAAAAAGATATAGCGGCATCAACGACTGCGACTGGTAGATTGCTTTTAACTTATGCGAAAAAAGTGATTGAAAATACATATGGAAACCGAATTTGCGATACAAGTAAACATGGTCCTGTCTTAACAAAAGCTGAGTACATATATGGAGATAGTGTTGCAAATTATACTCCTGTATACATAAAAACTAACGGAGAAATTGATATTTGTACTATTGAAAATCTGGCAGAAAAATATGGTGAAAATAACTGGTTAAAATGCAAAGAAGAAGGAAAGCAGGAAAAAGAATTCTGCGAACTCCAAAATGTTGAAACATGGACAGATAAAGGATGGACGAAATTGTATAGAGTTATTCGCCATGAACTTGCGTCACACAAAAAAATGATGCGTGTCCTAACACATACGGGGTTAGTTGATGTAACCGATGACCATTCTTTATTGAAGCCAGATGGTAATGAAATATCTCCGACAGATTTAAATATTGGTGATGAATTGTTGCATAATAAACTACCGGTTTTAGAAAATATTAAAGATACAAAAGTTACAATTGAAGAGGCACAAGTTATGGGATTCTTCTTTGGGGATGGAAGCTGTGGAAATTACGATTGTCCGTCTGGTAAAAAATCATCATGGGCTTTGAATAATGCATCTATGGATATAATTAATAAATATATTAATTTATGTAAAAAAGCATATCCAGATTTTGAATGGGTTTGTATGCCAACAATAGAAAGTTCTGGAGTTTATAAAATTACTTTTAAAACTAAAGAATACGGTTCTATAAAAAAATTTGTTGAAAAGTATAGAGAAAAAATGTACTTTGAAAAATCAAAAAAAATTCCTAATGAAATATTATTTGGGACTCTAGAAATTCGTCAAGCATTTTGGAACGGATTATATGATGCTGATGGAGATAAAGATAAGAATGGTTACAAAAGAATAGACCAAAAAAATCAAATTAGTGCTTCACATATTACTTGGTTGGCTCAAAGTCTTGGGTGGAATACATCAATAAATACTAGACAAGATAAACAAAATATATATAGAATGACGATGACTAAAAAAATGCAAAGAAAAAATTCATTCGCAATCAAAAAATTACATGATATTCAATACCAAGGATACGTTTATGATTTAACAACTGATAATCATCATTTTGCCGCAGGAGTAGGGAATATGATAGTTCACAACACGGACTCTGTATTCTTTACATTTAATCTACACACACCAGAAGGAAAACCAATAAGGGGAAAAGATGCTCTTGAAATTACGATTGAATTGGCACAAGAAGCAGGGCATTTAGCGTCTAGTTTCCTGAAGAATCCACATGACTTGGAATATGAGAAAACATTCATGCCATTTTGTTTGCTTTCAAAGAAGCGTTATGTAGGTATGCTTTATGAACACGACCCTGAAAAATGCAAACGTAAAGAGATGGGAATCGTTCTAAAACGCAGGGATAATGCGCCTATAGTAAAAGATATTTACGGAGGAATCATAGATATTTTGATGAAGAAACAGAATATCAAAGAGGCGACAGACTTTTTGAAATCATGTTTGAAAAATATAGTGGATGAAAAATATCCGATGGATAAATTAATTATAACAAAATCATTAAGGTCGGGTTATAAAAATCCGCAACAGATTGCGCATAAAGTTCTAGCAGATAGGATAACTTCAAGGGACCCTGGAAATAAACCAAGTTCAGGGGATAGAATACCATTCGTTTATATTCATAATTCAAACAAGAAAGCACTACAAGGAGAGAAAATAGAAACACCTACTTATATAAAAGAAAACAATCTGAAGATAGACTATTCATTCTATATCACAAATCAAATTATGAAACCAGTCCAACAATTATTCGCACTTGTTCTTGAAAAAATGTGGGAGATGCAAAATAAAAAAGGTAAAATTATAAAATTCAAAAAAGAAGTAGAACAATTAAAAAAATCTACACCAGTAGATAAATTTGATGATAAATTAGAATCAATCAAAAACAAGGAAGTAAAAGCACTCCTATTTGATGAGTTTTTGAGAGAAACAAACAATCAAAAAACGGGTAATCAATCGGTGATGAAGTTCTTTAAGTAGGTTTAAAATAATATTTATTTTCTGAAGTTCTTTAAGTTGTTTTTGTTAAATATATTAATTCATTATTTAAAGACTTTTTTGTTTAACACTCAACCAAAGCTTTGATTGAGCGTAACATAATATAACAATAACGGTTTGGAGGATTGTAAACTGACTTATTGTCAGCGATAGACGTACCCCGCAAATTTCTACTAGATGTTTTGGTATTTTTATTTGGTTTACTAACATAACCGTTTCGCAAGTTTGTTCTTTTGACCGTGCGCGCATCTTTCTTTTGTGGTTTTGTTACTGTATTCTTATTCGTAGTAGGCTGGGTTGGAATAATAGGTGCTGATTTTGGCGCCACGTTGTTTACTATGTTGTTGATATTCTTCTTGTTTTTATTGTTGTTATTTTTGTTTTTTCTGTTTTTATTATATCTAGTTGCCTTAACATTCGCCAAACGCGCTTTGGCGAAATTATCCATAACAGCCTTCACAGGAAGTGTTAATGTGATTGGTAGCACCGTTGTGTCTGTGATTAAAATTGGAAATTGTGACAAAATGTGTTGTTGTCCTTCATTTACTTCAATCGTCATATTTTGTTCATATGACAAATTTGTGTCATTTATTAAACCTTTGCAAAGTCCAATTAACATAACCGCCAATAAAATTACAAACGCGCTCATGATTGAATTAATTCTTTTGATTATTCTTGATTGCATTTCTTTTTTTTGAAAAAAGAAATTCAATTTTTTTTTAGTTAGCGTATATTTGTTATTACCTTATTTTTTATATCATTTAAATGCCGCTACAATTCCTAAAATTGCTAATATAATTATAACTATAAAAATCATCCAATATATAGGACTGTCAAAAAGAATTCCACTAGCAGACTCTCCGTCAGGTAATAATCGTACGTTCAAACCTTGTGACTGCCCACCACGTTGTTTCTTTTTTTTATTTCCGAAAATATACAAAAATATTGCAAAAATAGACAATATTATTAAAGGCAACATAACTCGTTAATATATATAATAAAATATAAAATTGATTATAATATAAGAATAATTTATTATATTATAACTAACAACAACGTTCATAATGCAAACGAATATGGAAAAAATTATTAATAAAAAAAATGCCCTTAAAGATTTGTCAGATGAAGAATTTGAAGAATTACTTCCTATTCTTGCCACCGAACTAGAAAATCACGGCATATTATATGAAATTTATTCCGATGAAGAAATTTTAAAAGACTGGAAATCTTTATGCAAAAAGCTGTTACCAAAAGACACAAATATTTCAGCTACCTCCATAGGCGGTATGAAAATTATGCGAAAACACATGCGACATTTCCATGATGTTGCAAATTATAAAGGTATTTCTATTAAATCTTTATGGAAAAAGGAAAATTTGGAAAAAGCATTACGATTTAATAGAGCTCAACATTCTACACCATACGCAAGCGAAATTATTCGTTCTTTGTCTTTTACGAATGGTCTAGGAAAAGTTACTATGTATCGTCCGTTAATGGCGCGAAATGTTGTTTCCTATTTTGGCGCGACATCTGTTTTGGATGTATGCGCTGGTTGGGGTGGAAGAATGATTGGAACAAAAAGTCTTGACGATACAAAGAGTCATGGATACGAAAATACAAAAATATCATATACTGGAATAGACCCTTGTATAAAAACATATCAAGGTTTATGTGCAATTCGTGATGAACTAAAATTACATGAAGTAACATTAATAAATAAACCAGCAGAAATTGCACTTCAAGAAATGCCTGAAGATTTAAAATTTGATATTGCTTTAACGAGCCCACCATATTTCAATCTAGAGATTTATTCGGATGAAGAAAGTCAATCTACAAAGAGTGGTCCAGATTACCAATCATGGATTCATAAGTTTTTGAAACCGGTTATTCTGAATATAATGAAACGTGTGAAATATAGTTGTTGGAGTGTGAAAAATTTTAAAACAGATAAAAAATATAATTTATTAGATGATATTATTCAAATACATTCAGAGAATGGTTGGCAACAAATGGACGTTACATTCACTATGTCAAATAGTAAAAGACCTGGAACAAATTCAAATAAACCAAAAAAAACAGAAGAGGTTACATACGTTTTTGTGAAAAATTAAATCTAAATATATCATATAATTATGAATTCCTTTTTGCAAAATGTTTTATCCACAGAGGATATCAATTACTTGAAACAACTTCCCGAAGTTTTAGAAGCAAAAACCAAATTAGACTCATACACCTCTTATGGCAAAGTATATTTTTCTGTCGTTTTAACTGATTCTATACGAATCGCACTTGAAACACATTTTGGATTAAACCTATCCAACGTAAATACCATCCCTATGCGTTGGATTAAGGGTGATACATTACCTCACATTGATACTGGAATTTCAAAGTTTGAACGAACACATTTAGTATATTTAAACAACTGTCCCGGTGAATTTTTAGTGGATAATAAAGAATATCCTATTCTTGAAAATACGGGATATGTCTTTAACGAAGGGATTTCCCACGAGACACTCAATACAGAATTAGTACCTCGTCTTATGATAGGTCCTATGAGTGAGCAAGCATTTGCAGTAGGTAGCAATCGTGTTTCTTATTATCCGTCGTTAGTAGACGCATTAAATAATACAAACCTACTTGGGGAACTTGTTACAAGTTATCCAATTCCATTTATTGTAGGCGACGTTGATAGTGGAACAAACGGTGGATATACACGTTGGATGATTGCTAGTGCTAGTGGTAGTTCTAACCCATCAATTGTATATAATAACGGTGATACCTTAATTAATGATGGAGTTTATAATTTATATCCATCATCTGCACCTTGTTTTTTGGAAGGAACACATATTTTATGTCAAGAGAATGGCGAGGACACCTACTTGCCAATAGAGAAAATGAGGCCAGGAACCCTAGTCAAAACAAGTCTTGATGGCTACAAAAAGGTAGACATGATTGGAAAAAGACCTATTCATAATACTGGAACAGATGAACGTTCACAAACTCGTATATATAAATGTAGTCCAACGAATTATCCTGAACTTAACGGAGATTTGTTCATCACCGGAGGTCATTCCATTTTGGTAGACGTACTTTCTGATAAAGAGAGAGAAGAAACTATCAAGCAAATAGGTAAAATATATGTCACATCTGATAAATACAGACTCATCGCTGCAATAGATGAACGAACCGAACCATGGAAATCTGAAGGAACATATAATATTTGGCATATTGCTTTAGAAAATGACGACTATTTCAGTAACTATGGTATATATGCAAACGGATTGTTAGTTGAAAGTTGTTCCAAACGATATCTAAAAGAATTGTCAAATATGACAATAATTGAGTAAATAAGTTACGCTTAAATTTTTTATAAATGATATAGATATATATACATATTCATATAAAAATTAAGATAAAGCACTAGTTATAAATAATTTAATTGTTGTAATAATGCTTTGAAAAAAAGTAGGTTTTTGTTTATTATTTTCTTCATATTCAAATTTTGTCTCATATTCGTCGTCATCTTCGTCAGATTCCTCTTCTGATTCTTCATCATTATATTCGTCTTCTTCATCTTCTTTTTCTTCTTCTTCTTCTTCTGATTCGTCTTCATCACATTCGTAGTCGTGTGCCTCTGAGTAAATATCACTCAAATTTTTCCAGCCTCTAACATCTCGCCATGTTTCATGAATCAACCCTTCAGAAGATAGTTTATGTAATATCGCATACTGACCTCTTTCATGTAATTTTGCTATTTGCAAAATAGGTAATTGCTTTATTTCATATTCATTATGTAATCTATTCACTTCATTCATACTCCAAGTATAACGATATCTTTTTGGTATAACCATTTTCAATTATATAATATAAAAGTATAGTCTATCTTTATATTATTTTTATAATTATTTTGTATTTGTTGTTACAATCATTATCTTAGAACAAATCCATGTACCTAAGACAATCCACATATTTTCTATAGTTTGTGCACCAATATAAATAGTCCATCTTAACGCTTTACAATGGGGTGCAGCAACCAATATTGGCGACATAATGACACCGTAAACTGACATATTAGCACAATAATGAACGTATAAATGCGCCGAAATAAAATGTAATATTATCCAAAGAATATATAAACCTGATAAATTGTTAATATAAACAAAACAAAGTTTTATTTTTTCCATAGTTCCTGACATTTGTTTATTAGATATTTATTTCCATTTGATTGCAAATTTTATAATCAATTTTTATTATTTTTATTAATTTTATTATTTTTATTATTTTTATTATTTTTATTATTTTTATTATTATCTTCGCATATAACCTTCAAATACAATCTGATTATTAGAGGAATCAAAAAAGAATGAATTATAAGAAGGGTCAAATAGCGAAGATGTTAAATTATTCGTTTGATATGAATTTGGTCTTAAAAATCCACTCAATAATTCTTCGGTAACATTTGTTAATATATTCGTTAATTCGTCATTCAAATTCATATGTCTAATATTTTCTTGTCTTCTTGAATTACTATTTCTCTCTTCATTATAACTTGAAGAGTGGTTATTTGGTATAGATTCTTCTTTCGTTTCTTCATAACCTTCACGTGTTTCATCATTTGATTCAACATCTTCTGCAATTGTTTCTGCACTATTTTGTTGATTATTGTCTTGTTGACTCATTGATTCGTTTGTATTATTATTATGATTTCTAGAATAAACATTTCTAAGGTCACGTTCACGTCTTCTATATTCTCTTATATCATATCTACAAACCGGGCACCGAACATTCGTTCGTAACCAAGAATTTAATCCTGTGTTACTAAATATATGTCCACAATATAAAATTTGTGTTACTGGACTATTTGATTCAAACCGTTCTAATGTTATTGGACAACTATTATTTGTAGGAGTTTCTATTTCAGAATAATTTACATTCCTAGTCGCATTATCTATTTGAGCTTGTGTTGGGACAACTTGAACAGCGTCGTAAAATGACCTCCAAATAGGTGTTATTGTTTCATTCTGATTTTGATTATGATTTTGATTACGATTATTCATGTATGAATTTCGTAATAAATTTGTCATAGTAACTAAATAAGGTGTGCCTTCAATATAATTTTGTCTTTGTCTACTTGTATAATCTGTATTATTTTGCGAAGCATGCCTTTGTTGGTATATATTATTTGGTTGATTATTGCTTCTTCTTCCGTGACGCTGGTTAGTTTGAAAATTTCTATTAAATGTATTATTGTTAGAATTCAATCCAACTAACACATTAATATTACTCCTAATTTCATCTTGCAATTCATATAATAAATCTATTTGCCGTGTTGTTTGATTATAAAAATTCAAATAAACATCTAATAGTAATCGCTGGTCGTGAGTCAAATAAAATTCCTGATGATTTCTTCTATTACGAGATTGAAACATATATTTAATATATATATTTAAAAATATGTTTAAATGTATATTATTATCATATATTAAATATTACAGACTATATAACTATAATATGAGTTTTGAGAATTACAAAAATAAAGGATTATCTGGATTAGCTAATTTGGGTAATACTTGTTTTATTAATTCTTGTATTCAAATTTTGTCACACACATACGAATTAAATGAATTTCTAAATGGTGGAAACTATAAAAGAAAACTTAAAAATATACATGACTCTGTTTTATTAATAGAATGGGATAATTTGAGAACTATGATGTGGAATGATAATTGCGTTATTTCACCTGGAAAGTTTATTAAAACTATACAAAAAATAGCACATATTAAACAAGCAGAATTATTTACTGGTTATGCACAAAATGACCTTCCAGAATTTTTATTATTTATAATAGATTGTTTTCATAATAGTTTATCTCGTGAGGTAAATATGACTATAAATGGAACTGCGATGAATGATACTGATATTATGGCAACAAAATGTTTTGAAATGATAAAACAGATGTACACTAAAGAATATTCTGAAATTTGGAATTTATTTTACGGCATACATGTATCACAAATAAATTCATTAGAAACAGGTGAAACCTTGAGCACTACACCAGAACCTTATTTTATGATAAATCTATCTATTCCACCGAATAATAAAGAACCTTCTTTAGAAGATTGTTTTGAATTATATGTAAACGGTGAAACATTAGAAGGAGAAAATGCTTGGTATAATGAAACAACTAAAATAAAACAAAATGTTCAAAAAAAAATATCTTATTGGAGTTTTCCAAATATTCTAGCAATTGATATTAAGCGTTTTAATCATAAAAATCAAAAAAATCAAATGTTAATTAAATTTCCACTAGACAATTTTAATTTATCTAAATATGTAATTGGTTATAAAAAGGAATCTTACGTATATGATTTATATGGTATATGTAATCATAGCGGAAACGTTCATGGTGGACATTATACAGCATTCATTAAAAATGCAAATGACGAATGGTATCATTTTAATGACACACTTGTTAAAAAAGTAAATGATACGAATGAATTAATAACGCCAAAAGCATATTGCCTTTTTTATAGAAAAAAAACAATTCAATAATATATATATATGGAAGCAACTAGTACAAGTTCAACGATAGAACCAGAAACTATGTATGATTATATGAATGGTTTATTAACAAATCCTATAGTATTCATAATATTAATATTTGTAGCCATAGTTTATATTGTATTTTTTACATCTTTAGGAAAATCTTCAACTTCAAGTACTGGAAATTCTAGTTTAGATAGCAATAGTAATATCATTATTTCAATCATTATATTTGTATTGATTGTTTTGTTATTATTTAATGTTTTACAGTACTTTTTCAGTATTGACATAGTTGCTTATATTAAAAATTTATTTACAAATAAACGAGAATTGGAAATTAAGGTGAATGAAACAAAGGTAGATGATAAGCCAGAAATAATTCCTGATAATTCCAATAAAAACGACTATAACAAAAAAGAAAAAACATGCAACGATTCTGACTCTAATTCTAATGGAACAAAACAAGTTTTTAATATTCCTGGTAATTATTATAGTTACGATGATGCACAAACTCTATGCAAAGCATATAATTCACGTTTAGCAACATATGACGAAGTAGAAGAAGCTTATAATACTGGTGGTGAATGGTGTAATTATGGTTGGTCTGATAAACAAATGGCTTTGTTCCCGACACAGAAAAATACTTTTAATGAATTACAAAAAATTAAAGGGCATGAACACGATTGTGGGCGACCTGGTGTAAATGGAGGATATATTGGTAATCCAAATGTTAAATTTGGTGTAAACTGTTTTGGTTATAAACCATCTATTACATCAGAAGAAGAAGAAATGATGCAAAATACTAGTCCTTATCCTAAAACAGAAAAAGATATTTTATTAGAGAAAAAAGTTGATTATTGGAAAAGTAAAATAGACGATATTTTGGTATCTCCTTTTAATTATAATAGTTGGAGTAAAGTATAAATATATATAGTTATTATACAATTTATATTTTTTGTTTTTTTGTTTTTCTATTTTTTGGAACATTTAAAACCCGTCTTGTTTTTTTTGTTTTTGTTTCTCCATTCACTTCCACCATTCTTAGCAATTTTTCATGTATATCGTCACTAATTGTTTCATCATTATTTTTAATTTTAGACTCCTCTATTTTACCACCAAATTGTTTTTCTTTAAAATGCACAAGGCCCAAAGGAACTGCTAAATCTTTAAATAAATCTGAAACTGTTTTACCACCACCTATTTGTAACCCTGAATTTTTAGTTATTAATAATGGCTCACCTTTTTGCATTAAAATAGAATTAACCGAAAAACCTGTGCTTTTTATTTTTCCATCTACTTTATTGAAAACCATATCATCATCATCTAAAACATAACTTTCTGTATTTTCATTTTTATTTGTATTATCCATATACATTATTATAATATATAATATAAATTAATTTTTAGAAATCCGCTTTATTTCTGGAACTATTTTAAATTCACGATTTGTTTTTAAATATTCTACCAATCGCTTTACTTGACTTTGGTCTTTAATAACTTCACCTAAAGATTTTTCAACATATCTGAATGTTAAAGGTGATGCTACTTTTGTAGATATAAATTTAAGTCTACCATCACTTATTTGAACCGTAGCATTCTTCAAATTATTTTTTTCTATATGCGAGTTAATATTTTCTGATAATTCATGTTTTTTCTCTCTTAGTTGTTGAATCTTATCACTCAATAATTTTATTTGATTGTCAATTGAAACCCATTGTTGTATATTTTGCTCAAAACTCATATAATATAAAAAAATAATAAAATAATAAAAATAATAAAATAATAAAAATAATAAAATAATATAAAAAAATAATTAAAAAATAATAAAATAATATAAAAAAATAATAAAACAATAAGTTATTTATATTATTTTATTTTGTTGTTTTATAAAAAAATATATATGAATTATACATTAACAACAATAAATCGTAATAAAAAAACTATACCAATCAATTCAAATGACAATAGAAGAAAAATAGTAGGTAAAACTATATTATTTACAAATGCTAGAGATGAAAAAAATATCCGTGAGTGGGTAGCTCATCATCTTATAATTGGATTTGATTTAATTTATATTTTTGACCACAAATCAATTAAACCTTTATCACAAGAATTTAATAATTTTAAAAAAGTAATTGTTGAGAGATGCGAAATGGATGGTCCAATTAAAATGCAACTTATGTTAAAAGCGTCTAAAATAGCAACTTCTGCTGGTGCAGATTGGATGCTATATTTAGATGCAGACGAATATCTTGTGTTGAATGCGTTTCACTCAATAAAAAATATGCTAAAACATTATTTATTTGCAGATTCAATCGCTATCAATTGGCTTATGTTCGGAACTAATTATCATAAAAAAGAACCTACTCATGGATTATTGATTGAAAATTATACAAAATCTGACTTAAAATTAAATAAACATGTAAAAACATTTGTTAGACCATCACAAGTAGTGAATGCAATCACCCCTCATTATTTTGTTATAGCAGACCCAGTCCGAATGATATCTATTAATATGAAAGAAATGCGTCAATCTAAATCATTCAATGAATGGGATATAGAATATAACAAATGTGCCGCTTTTATTGCACATTATTTATATCAATCAGAAGAATCGTATATTAATAGGAAAATTAAATTACCCAGAGACGATAATAGTCAATTCAGACAGATTGAAACAGATATTCATGAAAAACATAATTTAGTTGAAAACGCATTGGTAAAAGATAAATATGCTAATCTTATTAAAAATTTGTTAAAATTATAATATAAAAATTAATAATATATTATAGTTTATAGCTTAACGTCGTCTACGCGTTCTTCTACCACCAAATTTAGGGATTGGTAACATACTTGTCATACCTTTCTTTTTAGAGTATCTATTTTGCATATATAATAGACTTGCAGGTAACGCTGCTGTGCTTAAAACTTCTGCCCATTGTCCACCTCTTTTCTTATGACGTCTACCACCTTTTATACCTGAAACAGATGGTGGAATAACCGAATTTTGACCAGCTAATCCAACAATTGCATTTCCATAAGGAGTAGCCCCGGCTCCTATATCAAATACTCTGTTGAATTGAGCATCACCGGAACCAACCGTATCATAAACATATTTATGAGCAGAAGGATCTCCGGAACCTCCGCGTTTCCTTCGTCTTCCGCCTAAAGTTTTACGTCTACGAGAACCACGATGTTTTCTTGAACCCATTTATATAAAATAACGAGAAAATAATAATATGTTAAATTTTATCAACTATAACTGTATTCTATAATTTATTCTATAATTTATTCTAAATGTATTATTATTTATTTTAACGACGTCTACGAGTTCTTCGTTTTCCACCAAATTTTGGCATCATTCTAGAGAATCCTCTTTTCTTAGAATATTTATTTTGCATATACAATAAACTTGCAGGTAACGCTGCTGTACTCAAAACTTCCGCCCATTGTCCGCCTCTTTTTCTACGTCTTCTACCACCTGTAGTTTTTGCAGGAGTAGAAGCAGTAGTGGTAGCAGGAGTAGAAGCAGTAGTGGTAGCAGGAGTAGAAGCAGTAGTGGTAGCAGGAGTAGAAGCAGTAGTGGTAGCAGGAGTAGCAGCGGGAGCAAACTGTTTTATTGAATTCATAGCTTGTTCCACTTGCATTTTTATAGCATCCGGAGATATAGCAGTAGAGGGTCCAGATGTATTTGTGGAAGTTGCTGATGTATTTGATGTTCCAAGTGCAGGGGGTGGGGGTATAGAAGTAGTGCCGGCTCCTCCATTCATTTTAATTGCATCTAAAACTGCACCTGAACCATTACCTATTCCATTGAATGCCGAACCACCATGTCTTCTACGTCTTCTAGTTAAATGTTTTCTACGAGAACCACCTCTTTTTGTCATATATAATATAATTAGAAATTATATTTTTAATAATTTAATAAAAATATAAAAACGCAATTAGTTTATCGTCGTCTACGCGTTCGGCGTCCGCCTAATTTAGGTAACATACCAGATAGACCCCTCTTTTTTGAATATTTATTTTGCATTCCCCATAACGCAAGAGGCACTAAAGCAGTGTTTAATGCTTGTCCAAATTGACCTCCTCTTTTTCTATGTCTTCTTCCTCCTAAAGTTCTACGTCTCCTTCTACCACCGGTAGTCGTTGAATTTGTTAAAGCCGTCATTTATATAAAATATCAAGAAAATAATAAATAAAAATATTAAATTAAAATTTATTTTTAAACAAATTAAATTGAATTCAATTAAATTCAATTAAATTAATAAATTAGCAAAATTTCAAGCTAAAAATTTATTTGTGACGACGTCTTCGCGTTTTACCGCCAAATTTAGGTAACATTTTAGAAAATCCTTTCTTTTTTGAATACTTATTTTGCATGTACAATAAAGTTCCGGGAACTAAAGCTGTATTAATTAATTCTAGTTGCCCGCCTCTTTTTCTTCTACCACCTTTAGCTACAATAGGCGCTTTAGGACATGCTGGGCAACATGGTGAGGAACCATCAGAAACACTTGGTTCTACGTGTGGGTTTTGTTTATAACCTGCAATTAAATCGTGATTTTTATCAATATTAAATCTTAAACCCATGTGTGCACCCCCCCTCATAAATCCTGTAACAGAATTTAAAAAATTTCCAGCTTGAGCTCCAATTGAACTTGATGACCCGACTGTTGCATTTCCTGTGGCGTTTGCGTTTAAAGAAGTTGATGTAGCGGATGCGGATGTTCCACTTGTTGCTGCGCTTGGGGGGGTAATATCAATTTTTGGACAAGTTGGACAGCATGATAAACGCGCACTGTTAGCTGCAAGAGAACCTTTTGCTGCAGCAGCAGCAGTAGCTGTATCAGAATTTAAAGTAGTTAATGCTAGTTTCATATCACCACCATCTTTAAAATCCATTTGTACACTTTTTCCACCACGTCGTTTTCTTCTACCTCCTTTAAACACATTAGAAATTGCATTAGCAAGTGAAGCACCAGGTGAAGTTTTATCGGTTGTGTCAACCGTAGTGTAATAACCATCACCACTATTTTTGTTTACAGGAACGTTCTCAGAAGTAATTGTTTTCCACCAATTTACATTACCTGGTAAATGATTTGGAGGTCTCCAAACACCAGCTTTATCAACGCCAGTTTCAGGTAATTTATAATCTTGTGCGTCATATTTTACGTAACTACCAGGACCAAAGTGTATATCCACACCTCTAGATGGAAATTCCATTCCACCACCTCGCTTTCTACGTGTGCCACCTGCTAAAGCCATTGACGCTGACCTTGCTCTTGAAATCAACGATAATTTAGTTTTATTTTTAGAACTACTGTTTTTTGGCATTTCTACTTATATATAAAATAGCAAGAAAATATTATATTATTTTTGAAAACAAACTTTTATTACGCAATAGTAAAATAAGCAATATTAAAATTGCTAAAATTAATATAAAAATAAAAAATACTAAAAACACTATAACATAAATGTATGGGTAAATAGCGTTTATCATTAATTCAATAACCGGACGACAAAACGATTTTAATTCTATTTTAATATCATCTCTTTTTAATATGTCTAAACATTGTTGAATGATTGGTTCTTTCATTCTATTTATTTTTATTTGATAAAATTAAATTAATTTTTTTGCGTGTTATTATATCTATATTTTTCTTTAATACCAATAATGGAGAATATATTAAAACCTGATAATTTATTTGATTTTTCAAATATATCTTTAGCACATCCTACAGGAATTCAAGGAGGTGCATATTTTACTAAAATACAGTTTAATAGTAAACCTTTATATATTGAAACTCCAAAATCTTTATCTAAACAAGGTTTTGTGAAAAATGGTAAAAAAATTTACTGCGATTTAATGTTTGATAATAATGATGAGGAATTCATACGTTGGTTAGAAAATCTTGAAAATAAATGCCAGGAATTAATTTATAATAAAAGCGATTCGTGGTTTGAAAATAAACTAGAAATGAATGATATTGAGACGGCGTTTGCATCACCTATGCGTGTTTATAAATCTGGTAAATATTATTTAGTCAGAGTAAATGTAAAAATTAACTATAATACTAATATTCCAAATATAAAAATTTATAACGAGAGTGAAACGCCTCTAACAGTAGAGGAGGTTACATGTGATAATTATATGATATCTATATTAGAAGTTCAAGGCATTAAATTCACAAGTAGAAACTTTCAGATTGAAATAGAACTAAAACAAGCTATGGTTTTGAGCTCAGAAAAAATATTTGATAATTGTTTAATTAAAAGAACAAATCAATCAAATAACTCAAATAAAATTCAACATGATATCGCAAATAAAAATGAACAAAACGCTTTTGCAGTCAAGAGCAACATATTAGAAAACATAGAAAACATAGAAAACATAGAAAACATAGAAAACATAGAAAACGTAGACATTATATCAAATGATTTAGAAGAAATAAATAAAACCGAATCTTTAGAAGAAGCAAAAAGCAACGATGTTAATGAATTAACTAACAATCTGAATGAATCTAATATGAATGAACCCGTTAAAAATGATAGTTATAAAACTACAGAAGAAACTAATAACTCTAGCTCTAATAATGAAAAAATGAATTTAGAATTGGATTTGAATTTGAATTTGACAGAAGTAAAAATCCCATCAGACTTAGATAATTTAGAAACAATCACTTTGAAAAAACCAAATCAAGTATATTATGAAATATATAAAACCGCTAGAAAAAAAGCAAAAGAAGCGAAACGATTAGCTATTCTGGCGTTTTTAGAAGCTAAGAATATTAAGAAAACATATATGTTGGAAAATTTAGATGATAATAGTGATGATAGTGATGATAGTGATTATGATATGGATTTTGAAAATATGTCTGAAATATCTGAAATATCTGAAATATCTGAAAGTGATTTAGAAAAAGAATTATAAAAATTCTCAACGAAAATGTTTAGAATAAACTTAATTAAAACTGTATTCAAAAAAATATTTTATCACTTAAATTTATATAATGAGCAGCAATTTTAAAAAGCTATGGTCGGATTATGGTATCGGTGCACTTGTCGCCTTATTTATAATTGCTTATGGCGTTAGCGTATTCGCAAACTATTTATCATCTAAGGGAAACTCATATGGTTATGAATCTATGGATTCTCAACCTAATCCCGCATACGCAAGTGGTGGTTCTAGAAAACCTTCAAACTATGGTGGTGGTGTATCCGGACCTCAACCTTCTGAATCTTTAGGCGGGAATGAGGTGTTTTCATCTGTGAATGGCATTTCTACTCCTAACGTTGGGGTTCCTTCTTCTTGTGCAAAGCCCAATATTCAAAATCCTTCTGATTTATTACCTAAGGACAGCAACAGCGAATGGGCTCAATTAAATCCTTCAGGTAAAGGTGAACTTGCTAATGTCAACTTATTGAAAGCTGGTTACCACATCGGTATTGACACCATCGGACAAACTTTAAGAAACGGCAACTTGCAAATCCGTTCCGAGCCTCCTAACCCTCAGCTTTATGTCGGACCTTGGAACCTATCTACTATTGAGCCAGATTTCATGCGAATTCCTCTCGAATTAGGACAAGGAACTCAGTAAATTTATTAAAGCATATATGTTAACAAAAAATAAAACAAATGAATTATATAAAAAACATCAAAAAATCTTTTTTATGTAATAAACAATTTATCTTAAACCACCGCTCATTAAAATGGGGTATAGCGTAAGAACAATCAAACCAATCGGTAAAAAAAGTGGTTCATAATAATTCAAATATGTCCATGTCATAACAAATATGATTGGAAATAAATGCATACGAGGTATCATTTCATAACATTTTGCAGTTCTAAAATATATCCAAAGTCCGCTGCAGACAACCGAGAAAATTACCTTTTTATCAAAAGAAATGTATTTATCAAAAATCATTTTATATTATAGATTAATATTATATTATATTATAGATCAATATTATATTATAGATCAATATTATATTATAGATCAATATTATATTATAGATTAATATTATAAAAATGTTTACAAAATTATTTTTACAAACAACAAATCCAAATTTGAGTTTACATGAATTATTCAGCGCAAATATGACTACGCAAATTTTAATATCTGATATTTTTCACACAATTATTTATACAAGTTTTTTCAATCTAGCAAATTACATATTTTTTGGAAAAATTTTATCAAATACTATTAATACTCGTTTGATTATTTCTCTCTTCATTATAATGTTGGTTGGTTATTATGCTAGATTTTTTCATGTGAAAGACATTTATAACGCTTATAATCGTAATTTAGAAAAAACAAGAAATCATACAGATAAACTTTATATTTCTTGGTTATTTATTGCATAAACAAAAATCACAAAAAATCATAAAATATTAAATACATATTTAATATTTGTTTTAATTTTAATAAGATATTAATATATGTTGAAGACTATATGGAAATCTGATTTACTAGGTTATTTAATAATAGGTGCGATTATCATGATTTGTATTAAAATATACACTGAATCTGAATTATATAGTTTAAAATGTGTTGTGTCTACTGTTGATGGTAATAAATATTGTGTTAGGGATAGGAATAACAAAAATAAAGAAGCTGCGGATTTATTAGCAAAAGTTACCGTTAAATGTAAAGAATTAGTAGATTACGTTGGTAAAAAATATCCCGATGACGCAGATGTTCAACGATTAGTGAAAAATTTTAATCCAAAGCGTATATCTGAAACTCTGCCGACTAGTGAATTAACCGCTTATAGTGAAAACAAAGGTGAAAAACTTGCGTTCTGTTTAAGTAAATCAAAACATAGTACAACTTTAATTGATATTAACACTTTAACATTCGTTTCCATTCACGAACTAGCACATATTATGACAAAATCAATAGGACACAAACAAGAATTCTGGCAAAATTTCAAGTTTTTATTAGAAAATGCAAAAGAAGCCAAAATATATAAACCAGAGGATTATAAAAAGAAACCAAAGGGATACTGTGGTATGACAATTACAGATAACCCTTATTATGATTTGTGAATTATAAATATAATTAACATTTTTATTATTTTACATAGAATTTACATATAAAATAATACCACGAATATATATATGTCAATAACTATTAATGAAAAACACAATTCTATTTATAAAGTTTATTATTTAAAAGACAAAGACAAAACTCAGAGTATATATGTTTTTTTTGGAAATAATTTAGATGTTCCTAATCCTGAAGAACTATTTAAGAGAGAACCAAAGAATGACGCTTTTATTGATAAAAGCACAGGATTACCAATATTTAATGAAGATGAAATTACTAAAATTTTAGATACATCAAATCCAATAGATGTACATTTTTCAAACCAACAAATTCATTTTGATGATACTATTGGAACAATAAAACTAAAGATTATGCAGGCCTTTTCAAATACTTTTTCATTAGAGGAAATTTATTTATTTTGTATGAAGAATGAAAATATTGATCCAACGAATATATATCAAATACTTACACAAAAAAGTAGATTGGAACTAACAAAAGTTAGATTAAATAACTTTTTATTAAACATTCACGACAAAATTGGTAAAAAAATAAATTTTAATCTTCCAGAAAAAGAAATTTACGATTATGATGATATTTTAGATTTAAATTTAAAAGATAAAGAGTTTTTATTAACAAAAGTTTTAGGACAAAAATTTTTTATTGTAGAAAACGAATATCCGTTTGTATGTAATCCATTTGAAGTTTTAAATTATGATCCTTTTATTGAAAGAGCCGCGAGAAAATCATTAACGACGTTAAATAGTCATTTATTGTTAAGCAGTGGACCAATAAACGATAATAATATTTATTTATGTCTAGCAGGTGATGTACTTCTAAGAGCCAAAGAAAATGGATTAACTGAATCTATAACAAGCACTATTTACTTTCCATTTTTAAAAAAACACAATATTCAAAATCATGATGAATTAAAAGATAAGAGGTTTTCTCTCATAGACGAAAGTAAGAAACTATTTTCAAAGAACACGCAAGATTTATTTGATAGTGTTGATATGTTTTATGACATTTATAAATATAAGAAAGACACCTCAAAATATAAATACAAAAACTCTGGAATTAAATCAATTAAATTAACTATTATTCCAAAATTTTCAATCAAAATACCATTAGAAGTAATATTCAAAATTATTCACGCGACAGAAGAAACCCCACTTATTAAATATAATCCATCTATTAAATTAGAAAATGTGTTTCGTTTATACGCAGATAAAATATCAACAGATGGAAGAAAGATACCATTTCTTGTAAAATCATCCATATTCAAAATAATGAAAGAAATTGGAAAAACAAAATCAGTTTCCGTCTATATGAATGACCCTAAAGATTCATCTCTATTGACATGTGATTTTGAAGAAAATGGTAATATAACTATTTCTGGAGAATTTGATAAAATAAAAAGTATTGAAGAAATAGAAACAATCATTAAAAACAATATAAATCCAATCATTCAAGAAGTTAAAAATTATTTAGAGCAGAGTGGTTATACTATTCAAACATACGAATCTATTTACAAAGACAACGTGATTGTTAAAAAACTTAATTATCAATCAAATATTGAAATTACAAAACATATAGAAATAAATGAAATAATTGGGTGTATAACAAGTATATTTGTAGTAGAAACAAAAGATTTAAAATCTACTAATGGCATTAATATGAGATTTAAACGTGTTGCAAACTTTAATAAATTTACAAGTCAAGAGGCATTCGTTATAGAACAAGCAAATCAAAAAGATGGTTTAAAAGGTAGCGAAATCGTTCTAGCCCTTATGGAAAATTATAGAATGGAAGAATCAGAAGCTCGTGCATTAGTTGCAAGATTAGCGAGTGAGTTAGAAGTTGAACGTGGTGTTAAAAAAAGAGATATAGAAATAAAAGCAAATCCTGGTTTTAAAACAAATATAAAATTAAATAATATTACAAGCGTGATAACAATAATAGTTGAAAACATAAATGATATAAGTTATTTGGAAACGATACCAATCTACTTAGATTCATTCATAAGATTAACACAAGATAAAACAAGCACTCTTGTACCTATAAATCACATTCAAAGTTTATGTTCAACCGAAGAAAAAATAGAATTAGTTATAGATGAAATAATTGCACCTTCTGAGATGCCATACCCCGAACAAGAGGTTCCTGTTATTGAAGGCGAAGATTTAAATTTTGAAGATTTTAGTGAATATATTAAAGACGTTGAGACAAAAAATGAACCAAAATTTAAAGATGCGTTAGATTTAATATACGGAGACGATGATGATTACGAAGATGATGAAGAAGAGAACGAAGAGTTAACTGGTGGAACAAATTCAGAATCACAAGAAGCAGAAACTAAAATAAAAACGGAAACAAAATCCAAACCAAAAAAAAGTGTTCTTCCCAAAAAATATAATATTGAAGGTGATAAACCAGAAAAAAAGGAAACACTTGTTAGGGATATCGTAGGAATGAAATTAAAACATCCCACTCCTTTTAATGTAAAAATGTATGAACTGGAACCAGCAATTTTTTTAAGAGAAAGTCAGGGTAAGTTTACAGGATATTCACGTATATGCGGATCATCTGCTAGAAAACAACCAGTCATGATTACTGAAGATGAAATGCAAGAAATGAAAAAAGAAGAATATGAAAAAATTTTACAAAAATATGGTAAAGAAACATTTGAATCATTTTCTAAGGAAAAACAAGATGAAATAATAAAAGCAGAGAGTTTTTTAAGACCCGAGGACATTCTTAAATATGGTTCAAATCCAGATAATAAATATTATTACGTTTGTCCAAGGTTTTGGTGTTTAAAAACAAATAGACCAATTGATCCAAAAGAAATGATTGAAGAAACAAATCCCAAAACAGGTAAAAAAGAATTGCGTCACCCTACATGCGGAGGAATTGTTGATGACGACCAAGATGTTATTAAGAATGATGGAAATTACGTATATGAATTTTATGATAAACAAGAACACGGAAGTTATGAAATTGATAAATATAAAAAACATTATCCCGGATTCATTTCGGGAAATAAACGTCCAGATGGATTATGTATGCCTTGTTGTTTCGCAAAATGGAATACTAAAAAACATATTGATATAAAAAATGAATGTATGCAAGGTCAAGATAAAGAATCCGAATCCGAAAAACTTGAGAAAAAGAAAACTAAAACAAAAAAAACAACTAAATCTAAAGATGAATCTAAAGATGAATCTAAAGACGAATCTAAAGATGAATCTAAAACAATAGTAGAAAAACCAGAATCTGACGAACCTCTAGATGTAGTTACTACTAAACCTGATGAAAAAGTGATTGATTATGTAATGGGTCCTGAAAAATTTCCATTAGAAAAAGGACGTTGGGGTTATATACCTTTTACTCTTCAAAATTTTTTTCAGGAAGCTAGCTCTACTTGTCAAATTAGTAAAACAAATACTAATATAAAGACTGATGCAACTTGTCTTTTACGACATGGTGTTGAACGAAGCGAGTCTCAATCTTTTATAGCATGCATAGCTGATTTGATTTACTATCTAGACGGTTTACAATCCGTCCCAAGTATAACAGAAATGAAACAAAAAGTTATAAAAGCAATTAATCTAGATGACTATATTACATATCAGAATGGAAATAATGTATCCAATTTTATGATTGACGATGATACTATATTAAACGCAATTGACGTAAAAAAATATTCAGAAACAAAATTATACAAAAAAGTTTATGAATTAAATCAAGATGGTAAACAAGTCAATCCATCTGAAGATAAATATTTTAGAAAAGTTGTAGCATCTTTTGAAAATTTTATTGCTTATCTATCAGATGATGAAACAGATATAGATTATACATATTTATGGGATATTATATCTAAACCAAATAACCTGTTATTTCCCAAGGGAATAAATCTTATTATTTTGGAAATTTTAAACAACGATAATACAAATAATATAGAATTAATATGTCCAACAAACCATTATTCAAATGAATATTATAGTTCAATTAAACAATCCTTGATACTTGTTAAAAATGAAAATTTATACGAACCTATTTATGAATATACGAATGGGTTAAAAAAAACAATAATCGTTCCAACCTTTAGTGAATTGAGTCCTAGTTTATCACCTAATATGCGTGCTATTTTTAAAAAAATTATTAAACCCTTTCTTCATGATACTTGTTCACCTCTACCAAGTATGCCAAATATTTATAAATTTAAATCACCTATTATATTATCAACCCTAATATCAGTTTTAAATAAAAAAAAATATTTAATAAAACATCAAATTTTAAATTATCAAAGTAAGGTGGTTGGTCTTTTTGTTAACAAAAAAGATATGTCTGGATACTTGCCATGTTATCCATCTGCGATGAATTTAGACTATCCTGCGTTTGTTTTTATGAACGATGATAGTCTTTATTCAAATTATGAAAAAACCGTAAATTTTTTAAATTTTGTTCATAAAGATACTAAAGGTGAAATCCCATCAAAACCTGACTTTAAGATTATAGAAGATGAACATGTTGTAGGTATATTGACTGAAACAAATCAGTTTATTCAATTGTCTGAACCCATACCTGTCTCTTTTATATCTGATTCTATTCCTAGTTTGAATGATAATAATTATGTTGTTAATAGAAATGCTGAGAATGGTAGTATGCAAAGTAGTGATTTTCAAATATCAAAAACCGATACGATTGATACAGACCGCGCGTTGTACATAAAAAAAATTAAATTAGAATCCAATTTTTACAATGTATTTAGAAATACAATTCGCATTCTATTAAATGATTATGAAAATATTAAAATGAGAGAAAGGATTGAAAGTGAATTGAATGGATTTTCTATTTTATATTCTACCAAATTAAATAATATTATAAGTAATTTAAAGGAATTAGTCAAAGATACTATTGTTTTTTCAAATGAATATGATTATAAGTTAATTAATTCTGTAGCTACTTGTATTTCTCTTCCAAAAGATAAATGTTCTTTAAAACGACCTGTTTGTGCTTTTACAGATGGAAATACTTGTCAATTAATATTACCCAAAAAAAATTTATTGAATGAGAATAGTGATAATGAAAAAATGTATTTTGGAAGAATGGCTGATGAACTAATAAGATATAGTAGAATCAAAACATTCATATTCCAACCCCAAACTTATCTTTCATTTGGAACCCTTGGTTATAATCTAAGAGAGAACGAAATAATAATAATTCAATCCTTATTGACAAAAGACTATTTTGAGGGTTTAGTTCCAGTCAATATTAATAAATATGTAAAATATAATAGTTATGATACGGTTGAACCCAAAATTTCCCAAGTTTATGAAAACACTTTTGAAATAAAAAATGCAGAAGCTAATCCAGAAGAAAATATAGTGGATTTGAATGTTTCAACAGAATGTTCACCTGAAAAAACTAATATATCTTCAAAAATGTGGAAAGATTGTTTTCCAAATGGATTTAAAGAAATGCATTATACAAATGATGTTAATTGTGGTTTTCGCATGATTAGTGATATTATTCAAAAATTCAGTAAAAATAAATTTAATTTAAATAAAGAACAAATTAAAAAAGAGTTATTAGAAGAATATCTTGAATATTTTAAGAAATCATACTCTATGCAAATTATAGATATATTAATCGCCGAAGGAAAAAAAACACAAGGCGCCAAAGTAAAAAATCAAACTTTATCGTTTCAAGATTTTATTTATTCTTATGATTATTTCATAACTAATTTAGATATATGGATGATGATGAAACGTTATAAAATTCCGTCTATAATTATAGCAACAAAACCAATTATTTTAACAAATCGCGTTAAACATCATCTAGTGTTATATGGAAATTCAGACGATATATTTGTATTTATAAATTCAACTGCGATGACGAGTGATAAAATAGCTAAATACAATATTATTATTTCCCCAGAAGATGTCACCGAATTTAGTTTAGATGTTATTATTAAAGAGGATATAAAACGCGAATTAATTGAGTCCGTATCTAGTGATTTTACTCTAGATAAGATGTTTACTACATTCAAAAAAAACGCAAAAGCTACAACTAGCAATAAACTTAATAAAAAGCTTATGATAAAAGATGATGAAGAAGAGAAAAAAATAACTCCAGATAATCAAACTAAAAAACAAAAAACTAGAGTTTTTATAGATAAAACAAAAAAACGTAAGCCTAAAATGAAAATAGACGAATAAAATAACAAAATAACAATACAAATTATATTTAATTTATTATGAATAATATTATGCATATTTAATATAATATTATTATGTTATCTAAGCAGAACAACATGTATATGTAACACCTGATTGTGGGTTACCAACACATCCACCTGCTTGATATGTGCAAACGCCTGTAGTAAAATAATAATTATTTGTTCCTAAACTATTTGCACAATAATTACACATCCAAGCACATCCAGTTCCTTGACCTACTGAAAAACTGACACAATTGTTTTGAGGATTTATAATACCATTCACATCAGATGTAGCTTTAATTTTACATTCCTCAGAACCAAAAGCGGTTGAAGCAATTGTCAATAGGACGAACAAAGCATTTGAAAAAATCTTCATTATATTATTATTATATATTTCTTTTATTGTTTTTTAATTTTTTCTTATTTTTGTTTTTCTTATTTTTGTTTTTCTTATTTTTGCTTTTCTTATTTTTGCTTTTCTCGTCTTTCTGTTTGTTTTATCATTTTTTCCTCCAAGTTGAGTGCCTTCTTCAAATATTGGATATATACAACTAATTAAAAAATGCGGTCCTGATTCTTTATAAAAACTTGATTCTTCATCTTTAGCATTAAACCAATCTATTGTGTTTTTATTAAAAGAAAAATTAGAATTAATCGGTTCACCATCAACATCAATAGGCGCAGTATCCTTAACAAACAAATCTGCGTTTTTAACACGAATTAAGGTTAAAAAATGTGCATCAAAATTATGCCACCCACCATCATGCATAATTTTAACTTTATTCAAATTAATATTTGCATAAATTTGATATTTATCTATTAAATGTAATACCTGATTAAATTGTTCAGTTTCAAAAATTTCAGCTATATCATGAAAATGTTTTTTTAAATACAGCTGATATAATTCTTCAAACTCTATAATTTTATTCATTAAAAAAAAATGTTTTATGCCATATATACACGAAACTAACGGTTGAAATGTATCATCGTTCCAAAAACTATGAAAATTTGAAACTTTTGTAATAAACGTTTTTTCATAAGAAAATTTATATTTTGAAAAAATAAATCTTAATTGCGAATATTTAAAATTTGAATAAAGTGGTAAGTTAATTTTAATAATTAAATTTAATAAAATAGCTATACGAAAAGTTTCATCTGAACCATGCATGACATTATTTTCGGCGTCACGTTCACCCCATGTTAATGCCCACGAATAAAAAAATAAATAAATTAATAAATATTGTTTTTGTTGGTCTGTAAATATTCCCGTTTCTTCTTCCATTATTGAATAATATGCACCAGAAATATCTTCACTATATTCACTTTTTAAAATATCAAAAAAATCTATGTCAGGAAATATGAAATCGTTAAATGTTTTAAAATAATAAATATAAAACAAACGTCGTCCAATTGTCGCAAATGTATGCGCATAACATGTATTGCTTTCTCCTTGATTGAATATAGTTACTGACATTTGTCTTCCTAAAAGTGAATTTTGTTTTATTAATGGTGGTGGTTTTTGTGTTGATTTAATGGTTTCATTCATCATTTATATATATTGTAATGTTATAATATGTTAATACATTTTTATTTATGAAATAGAATCGCTATCATCATCTGTTGAAGAATATTCATACTCCAATTCCATTATGTCATTATCTTGTTCTTGTTCTTGTTCTTGTTCTTGTTCTTGTTCTTGTTGGTCTAATTCGTTATCACTATTATTATCTGTATTTTCTGTATTTTCTTGATTGACTATAATTCTATTACTATTCGTCACTTGTTCGTTTACTAATTGTGTTATTAAATAAGAAACTACATTTGTTTCACGCACAATAGGTTGTCGTTCTTCGTTTTCATTTTCATCTTCATAATCATCTTCAAATGCGGAGTCGTAATTAATAGAATTAAAAAATGATGCATTAATGTCGTAATTATCATTTCTTAAACGAGTACTTCGTTGTATAACAGTTGAACTATGCATTCCTTTATAAAAATGTATATGGTCAGAATCAAAATTTATTATTTTTATATTTTTTCCAAATATATCTCTTTTATAACGAATATATCTTCTTCCAAAACTAGGATTGTAATTTACAAATAATCTTAATTTTTTTTTTAGAATATATTCAGCATTACATTGTTTATATGTTCCATGCGTCGCATATAAAGCTGTATAATATAAGTGTAAATATGGTTTCATTATATTTATTAATTTATCTTTTGGAAAGTTCTCATTTATTATTACGTTTTTTGTAATATTTTTATAATATCGCCACATTCTTGTGAAACAAGGATATAATATATCCGAATGTGAATTATATATATAATTTTTAATATAAATATTCAATATATTGAACTCATAGTTATCACGAAATTCCTTTAAATTAAAATTGCAAAGAAAATATCCTTGAACTAATTCAGGAATGACATAATTATTCCATCTTAAAAAAAAATAAATATTATATAAATCTGTATGAGTAAAATATATATTATTATATGGATTCTTAATAAGGGTTGGTTCTGGACAAAAATTACAACAATTGGATAAATTACGATTAAACATATTAATTAAATCAATTGCAGAAAAATAATATTTTTGTTTTTTTTGACAAAGAACAAAAACGTTAGATTTTTTAGGATTTAATTCATTCATACATAGGTCTGTATCTATTTGAATGTTTGCTTTTTTGAATTTATATATATGTGCTAATTTAACAAAACCATAATAAATTCTTTGAATTTTTGAAAAATCATTCAGCATGTTTTCTTTATCTTCGTTGTGTGTGAATATATTTTTTAAAATGCTATTCAATCTGCTAAATTTTTTATTAATAAATTCTCTTGGATTTTCTGAACAAATTTGTAAAATATAGATATAAAATAAACTCGCAGATTTTGTAATTGAGTGATACTTATTACTATAGACGTATTGTAAAAATTCAAAATTACTGGAATCGTTCAATGTAAAACATTTTTCTTGTCCATGATATTTTTGAATAATGATTTGAAATGCATTCATTCATTTAATTTATAAATATTTTTTTAATATTTAATCAATATTATATTTAATTAAATATTCATTTAAAACGTTAATTTAAAACCCTGGATTGTAATCGTTGTCTTGTCCCAAATCACTTACCTTAAGTGTAGCTACATTATTTTGTATTGTTAACTTATTACTACTACAAGCATCGTCCGGGTCTTCAAGTCCACCCATCATTTTTTCTATAGTACTTTCGTCGTCTTGTTTTTCATATTGAACGACGTCTTCTAACTTCTTCATTTCTTCCATATCCAAGAATACTTGGAATGAATTTGTTCCATACAAACCTTCTTGACCACACATTACATTAGCAGAAACTCCACGCATCGTATCTAACTCCGCGTGTCTTGCCGCCTTCAAAAACATTTCGGGTGTTTCTTCAAACGATGCCTTTGCAATCGGACCAATATTATCATTATTTATACCATGTCTGAATATGGATATTAGTTTATTCGTGAATGTCATTCTGTCGCACAACATACATAAGTGATGATAATTGATATATGTGCCATCAAACTCTATCACTTCTGCCAATTCATTATAAATCGTTTGTCGCGCAGCTTCTATTCCAAAAACATCAAACACCTCAATTATATTATTGCTGAATGTTCTTGTTGCATCTATATAATCCAACGCCAACACATCCATCATATTAGTTCCGATCGTATCTAGGACCCAAATATCTTGCTTTTTATAAGAACCCAAACTTTCAACTACATTATCTTTTATTTTTCTAAGAATAACTTTATTAATGTTTTTAATTCCACGAATCACTATATTTTGTAAAAGTTGTTCCTGGAAATTCTTCAGTAAATAGATTTGGTCTGATTGGTCTAGTGGATTGACTTTTGTCTTTTTTGCTACACCCTTTGCTCCTTGTTTTAAGATATTATTCATACGAATTCTGAATATTAGTTTGTCTGAATTATAGTCTGAATAAACACATGAAATTTCATCTCCATAACTATTCTTTAGAACAAAATTAATATCATCCATCGTAATATTTTTCTCCAACATTACTTCTGGATTCATCTCCATACGAATAATCCATTTTGACTTTTCATTCGTATCTTCACTGACAGATGTTTCCATACACTCATCTACCATAGATTCAAATGCGCGATATTGTTGCATCGTTGTTTCATCTTCGCTTATGAGTGTGTTCAAATCATCTGGATCAAAACAAATCTCAATTGAACTAACAATCTCTTGTAGTTTTGTATGTTCCAACATATACATAATACTCTGAGCTTTTTCGCGTTCCTTTTCGTCCTCTGGCTTCAAGAAAACGGTAAGTGAAGGGTTTTTCGGTTCTGCTGACAAAGATAATATTTCTTCAATTCTTGGCACACCACGAGTGACGTTAGATTTTGAAGCAACACCTGCAAAATGGAAAGTGTTCAAAGTGTTATGCACTATGATACCATAATCTGTCATGAATGTTTGATTTGCTGGCACGGTAAAATCATAGACATATTCTGTTTGTTCTGGTGTCCAAATTTCAATCTTTTTAACTTCATCCCATATGACTCCAGAGTTGGATGCTTGATTCAAAATTTTAAGTTCGTCACTAATCAAACTAGCATTTTCGTGAGACTTGAATATTTGAATGTACTTTTGAAGAGTGCGACGCCCGATGGAGTCTTTCTTTGCCCAACGCCCGTAATTACGGCTTTGTCCTGGCAACTTTAGAACTTTTCCACACTTTGCGATTATTTCGCCAAGACCATTTATCTTATCAATCTCATCAGATAAATCGTGTGCGTTTTCTCTACTAACATAATCTACTAAATTTTGTAACTTATCAGAATGAACTAGTGAGTTGATTTGTGATTGATATTGTTCGCTATACTTTGCAGAAATGGTCAAGTTGTAAATGTTAGACCCACGTGTAAAGTTTTCCTTGATGGAACCAAAGATATCAAAATAATTCAGCAATAGTGCCATATCTTTGATAAGTTGTTTGGAACGACTACAAACACGAATTTGATGATGACCTTCATCACTCTGGAAATTACCATCGCCATCAAAATAGGCTTGGATAAGTCCAGCTTTGAATTCATTCGGAGCTAGGAAAGCAAAATCCGGAACATGTTTCACGAAAGAACCGTTGTCACAAGTTTTAAGAAGAAATTCTGCTAACGGTTTATATGAGAATATAGTTGTAACGCCTGGACCATATTCTCCAGCTCTTTCACAAAGTCTGCAATCTTTTCCAAATCGTTGAGCAAATTTCTTTGTATTTTCAATAAAATGATTAGAAATATTTGTAATATTGATAGAACCAGATACTTCTTGACTGCCTAATTTTTTTGTTAAATTGCCTTCTGCTAAATAAGCTCCAATAAACCATCCAAACAAATAATCCAACTTATATTCTTCATCACCAACAGTTACAATATCTTGAACGAAATTATTATCTATACGTTTTGCTACTGGAATGCGCATCCCAACTTTCATATTTGAACCGGTGATGGGAACAACCGTTTGAGTATCTTGGTCACGAATCAAATGAGAATGACTTGTAGTTGTTTCAACAATTCTTCCGCTTTTAGTTGTAACGCGCATTAACTCACCATTCACAGGATGTCTACTGACATGTGAAATTTTATTCCAGTGTGTTTTTTCTTCAGAATCAACACCAACGATGAAATATTCATCATCAAGTGCATCCAATAAAGTTTCTACACTATCTTCGTGACCAGTATTAAATGTGAATTGTGGCAATTGTTCAATCAAACTATCGCAGAATTTACCAATCTCAATAGATATCATTTTTGAATTTTTGAAAATTTTATTTTGTTTTATTACCTTTATGCACTCGTTGCGTCGTTGGCTCATTTGTGTTGTAGGCTCACCAATGCTCTGCGCCGCAATCATTCCCACCATTTCACCAGGTGCAACAATTGCGCGCTTATACATTAGATTGATTGTCTCCAACAACAAAGTTAATGAACTACGATTGAAACGCTTTACGATGAGCAAATCTTTTGGAGAAAGATTGAAGTAATAGAGTGTCTTGAATAATTCAGTAGGAGGAGCGCAACGAATCTTTTCCAAGTTCTCGTAATTATCTTCAATCATCTTGAATGCCTCAAGAGGCGTAATATCAACGATTGAACCACTATTAATGTTTTGTTGTCCGATAATATTGTTGATGATATAAGCGAACGCAACAGGGCAATTCACAACACTATCACCCTTATACTTGAAAACATTCTTAATGATACTATCACGATTTTGTATCATCATGTCAGTATATTTCTTGCATCTTTCTTGGGTTTCCTTGAGTTCTTTTTTATATTTTGTCATCGTATTTTTCAAAAAGAATTGTGATAACATTTTCATTTTTCCAGCCTCGTCGGGAATATTATAGTGAGCATAAATGTCTTGAATACTCATTCCAACTAGCGGGAGCGGTTGATTTTCTACTTTTACAGGATCAATTCCATCGTCTCCATATGAAAACTCAACCACCTTACCTTTATTTGTTCGGACAGTCATATCGTATGACACCATAAGGTCCTCTAGACCTTTAATTAATCTACGCTGAATATATCCAGTCGTTGATGTATCTCGGACTTGAAGACCATTTGCCAAACCAAAGTTGAGTGTAGTTGGAATTGTCAAGTCATACATTTTTGGGTGATTCTCTACACCTATAATATTAATTT
>Ga0214921_10000760_pt1 | contig 57899 bp, 54 predicted proteins | sample LL1505_MetaG_FD_177992 | JGI IMG/M metagenome (GOLD analysis project Ga0214921, IMG submission 177992) | Freshwater microbial communities from Lake Lanier, Atlanta, Georgia, United States - LL-1505 | ecosystem: Environmental > Aquatic > Freshwater > Lake | place: USA: Georgia | collected... | reverse complement strand
TTACGCATACCAATGAGAGAACGCACGACATCATTCGGTCTGGCTTTGACCGAAGCCCCATGTTCATGGGCAAGATTGAAGGTGTTGGCCCAAGGTACTGCCCAAGCGTGGAAGACAAGATCAATCGATTTGCCGACAAAGACAGCCATCAAATCTTTTTAGAGCCAGAGGGTCTCACCACCCATGAGTTTTATCCCAATGGCATTTCCACCAGCCTGCCTTTTGACATTCAATACGCCTTGGTTCGATCCATGAAGGGACTAGAGAACGCCCACATTCTGAGGCCCGGCTATGCCATTGAGTACGACTACTTTGACCCGCGCTCGCTGAAAAGCAGCTTTGAAACGCGTCAAATTGGGGGGCTCTTCTTTGCCGGCCAAATCAATGGAACGACAGGTTACGAAGAGGCTGCATCGCAGGGCTTGTTTGCCGGAATCAATGCCGCGCTTCAATGCAGGTCTTTGTCTGTCGCTGGCAACGACATGGGCGGTGCATGGTTGCCTACCCGTGACCAAGCTTATTTGGGTGTGCTGGTAGACGATCTCATTACCAAAGGCGTCACCGAGCCTTATCGGATGTTTACCAGCAGGGCAGAGTTTCGATTGCAACTCAGGGAAGACAATGCGGACATGCGCTTGACCGAGGTGGGCCGCCAAATGGGCTTGGTGGACGATGAGCGCTGGGCTTCCTTTTGCACAAAGCGCGAAGCTGTTTCACGTGAAACAGAGCGCCTCAAGTCAACTTGGGTCAACCCGAGAAATTTGCCTGATGCCGAGTCGGCACGTGTTCTGGGCAAAGCCATTGAGCACGAGCACAATTTGTTTGACTTGCTTCGCCGTCCCGGCGTGAGTTATGAAAGCCTGGTGTCCTTGGACGCCGATCGTTATGCTTCGTCAGCTGTTTCACGTGAAACATTGGGGGAGCTCTCCGCATCCGTCATTGAGCAGGTTGAGATTGCTGCCAAGTATTCGGGGTACATTGACCGCCAAAGGGTCGAGGTTGAACGCGCACTTCATTTTGAAAGCCTGAAGTTGCCCTCAAAACTTGACTACCTTTTGGTTTCCTCTTTGTCGATCGAGGCCCGACAAACCCTGTCCAAACACCGTCCAGAAACGCTGGGCATGGCCTCCCGAATTTCTGGAATTACCCCTGCAACCATTTCCTTGCTGCTGATTTATCTCAAAAGGGGTGGGTTTAAGGAGTTCATGTCGGTGAAACCTGAGGTGGCGGAGTCGGTTGCGGAAGGCTCGGCGAGTTTGACGCCATGACGTCCGCGGCGGAGGGCGTGCCTGAAGGGGGGCTTCCTCAAGCGCTTTCCCTGGGCGTAAAAGCCTTAGCGTTGAATGTGCCAGAGGTTCAGCAGCGACAGTTGTTGAGCTACATGGCGCTCATTCAAAAGTGGAACAAAGTCTATAACCTCACCGCCTTGAAAACGCAGCAGGAAATTTTGACCTACCATTTGCTAGACAGTTTGTCCTCAATTTCTCCTTTACTTCGCCATCTTGCTCAAAGCGCAAGGGTTGTCGATCAAGGCGTTGAGTTGTTGGATGTGGGCTCCGGCGGCGGCTTGCCGGGTGTGGTGATTGCCATTTGTTGCCCCAACATTCGCGTCACATGTGTCGATACCGTCTCTAAAAAGGCGGCATTTGTGCAGCAGGTGGCGGCCAGTTTAAAGTTGTCAAATTTGCGTGGACTTCATGCGCGGGTAGAAAGCTTGAAGGGGCCTTTTGACGTTGTATGTTCCCGAGCATTTGCTTCTTTGCCAGACTTTGTAAACTGGTCGGTCGGCGCCTTGTCCGAGCAGGGTGTTTGGATGGCCATGAAGGGCAAGTTGCCCGAAGCAGAGATGGCGGCGCTGCCTTCTTTTGCAGAAGTGTTTCACGTGGAACAACTCCAGGTTCCTGGCTTGCAGGCCGACCGTTGCATGGTCTGGATGAAAAAACCAGCAACTTTGTCGACTGAAGCAATCACGACTTGAGTTTCGCCCCTTACACTTGGGCTCATTGAGAAAGCCTTTGATGTTTGGAATTTCTGATTACGGTGCTTTTGTCGCCGCCTTCGTGTTGCTTTTGTTCTTGCCCGGCCCAGGGAATTTGGCCTTGATTACCTCTACCACCCAAGGCGGTCTGAGAGGTGGCGTTGCCTCTGTTGCGGGCTTGATTTTGGGCGACCAAATTTTGTTGTGGATGACGGTGGCCGGCGTGGCCGCCTTGTTGCAAACCTATCCCCATTTGTTTTTGGCCTTGAAATGGGTGGGCGCTGCTTACCTTGCCTGGCTGGGTTTTAGAATGGTCTTTGCCAAGCCGGGTGAGGGACCCTCGATCAAGATCACACCGGGTCAATATTTCAAAGAAACCATGTTCATCACCTTGCTCAATCCGAAGGCGATCATGTTTTACTTTGCTTTTTTTCCGCAATTCATTGACCCTGAGCAGCACCAGGGAATGATTACTTTTGTATTCATGGCGGCCAACATTGCCGTTTTGGGCTTCTTGTACTGTTTTGGCGTTGTGGTCATTACCCACAGGATGGCAACACGCATCAGAGCCAACCCCAAAGTGTCTGGGTTCTTGCAAAAAATTGCTGGATTGTTCTTAATCGGTTTTGGCTTGAAATTGGCCTTGGGCAAATAACTGCGTTATCGGAAAATTAAAAGAGTTACAAATGGCAAAGATTTTCTGTGTTGCAAATCAAAAAGGCGGCGTTGGCAAGACCACGTCAGCGGTTAACTTGGCTGCGGGCTTGGCCAAAGTGGGGCAGCGTGTTTTGTTGGTTGACCTCGATCCACAGGGCAATGCAACCATGGGCTCGGGCGTTGACAAGCGGCAGCTAGAGCTCAGTGTGTACGACGTTCTATTAGAGTCAGCCAGCATTCAAGAGGCCGCCATTTTTTCGGAAAAATGCGGCTATCACGTGTTGGGCGCCAACCGCGAATTGGCCGGTGCAGAGGTTGAACTGGTTGACCTTGAAAGACGCGACCAACGCTTGAAGTCAGCATTGGAAGTGGCAGACAAAGACTTTGACTTTGTCTTAATTGATTGCCCGCCCTCTTTGTCGATGCTCACCTTGAATGGTTTGTGTGCCGCGCATGGCGTGATTGTGCCGATGCAGTGCGAATATTTTGCGCTGGAGGGGCTGACCGATTTGGTGAACACCATCAAACAAGTGCATGCCAATTTGAACCCGGATTTGAAAATCATTGGTTTGCTGCGCGTCATGTTTGATCCGCGAATAACCCTGCAACAACAAGTGAGCGAGCAACTTAAATCGCACTTTGGTGACAAAGTTTTTAACACGGTCATTCCTCGAAATGTGCGGCTTGCAGAGGCGCCCAGCTACGGTTTGCCAGGCGTTGTGTTTGACCCCTCTGCCAAAGGCAGCCAAGCGTTTGTAGAGTTTGCCAAGGAGTTGGTGCAACGCATTCCAACACTCTGAGTGCGTCATTGAGTCTTTATGAAAAAGCTGAACGTCTTTATATTGCCTGGATGGCAAGGAAGTGGGCCCTTACATTGGCAAATGCGCTGGGTTCATTTGCATGGCTATCAAGTGGTTGAACAGCATGACTGGCATCGGCCGCTTCGTGGCGACTGGTTGGCCCGATTGGACGATGTCGTGTCTGATGTAAGTGAACCGATTTACTTGGTTGCACACAGCTTGGGCTGCATTCTGGTGGCTGCTTGGGCGCAAGTTTCTGCGCAGTGTCACAAGGTCCAAGGCGCGCTGTTGGTGGCGCCAGGTGACGTAGAGGTGCCCCATTTGCAAGGTGTTTTTTCAAGCTGGCAGCCGATTGAGTTGAAGCGCTTGCCTTTCGTCTCTTTGTTGATAGGAAGCGAAAACGACCCCTATTGCACAACTGAGCGAGCCCAATTTTTTGCGACCGCGTGGGGTTCTGAATGGTTAAATTTGGGTCAACGCGGGCATGTGAACGCCGAATCAAATTTGGGTGACTGGCCAGAAGGCCACGCCTTGTTGAATGAATTGATGAAAGAAAAAAAACATGGTCACTAAAAAACCAAAGGGCTTAGGCCGAGGTCTTGAAGCTTTATTGGGCCCTAAGGTGCAGGACGAACCCAGCTCGCCTCAGGCTGTTGAGGCGGCAGCCAATCGAACACCCAACAGCTTGTCTTTGAGCGAGTTGGTGCCAGGCATGTACCAACCTCGAACACGAATGGACGAGGGCGCACTCTATGAATTGGCAGAGTCCATCAAGGCTCAAGGCATCATGCAACCCATCTTGGTTCGCAAGTTAAGTGATGGCCCCAATGCCGGCAAGTATGAAATCATTGCAGGGGAACGTCGATTCCGTGCATCGCGACTGGCGGGTTTGAACGAGGTGCCCGTTTTGGTTCGCGATGTGCCCAATGAAGCGGCGGCGGCCATGGCCTTGATTGAGAACATTCAACGTGAAGACCTCAACCCGCTTGAAGAGGCCCATGGCTTACAGCGCCTGATCAAAGAGTTTGGCCTCACTCACGAAACGGCAGCCCAAGCCGTGGGGCGCTCTCGAAGTGCTGCCAGCAATTTGCTTCGCTTGTTGAACTTGGCAGAGCCCGTGCAAACCATGCTGATGGCAGGTGACATCGACATGGGGCACGCCCGTGCATTATTGGGTTTGGACAAGGCCGCTCAAATTACCGCAGCGAATCAAATCAGCGCAAAAAAAATGTCGGTGCGCGAAGCAGAGAGTTTGGTGAAAAAACTCAGCGCAGAATTTTCTTTGGTGCAACAAAAACCGAAAAAAGAAAAGTCACGCGACATCAAACGTGTTGAAGAAGAGCTCTCAGACTTGCTCATGGCACAAGTAGAGGTGCGCGTGAAAAAGCGCGTGAAGCGGCATGGCCGTTTTGAAGAAATGGGTGAGCTGTCAATCCAGTTTGGCTCACTCGACGAACTCAATGGATTGATTGACAAATTGCGCGCCTAACGCAAAAAACTTTAAAGGTTTGCACCTTGCATGCAGACCCTTTGACGCAATGAAAAAGGGCCAACAGGCCCTTTTTTCAATGAAAGATTTTGCCGGGGTTCATGATGTTGTGAGGGTCTAAGGCTTGCTTCAAGGTGCGCATCATGTTGACGGCGCCGACGCCCGCCTCTGTCACCAAGAAATCTATTTTGTGCAGGCCAATGCCATGCTCACCAGTGCAGGTGCCGCCAAGGCGCAAGGCGCGGCTCACGAGTTTGTAATTCAGGTCTTCTGCAATCTCGCGCTCGCTTGGAAGTTCGGGGTCAATCAAATAGCCAAAGTGGAAATTGCCATCACCCACGTGGCCGACCAAAAAGTAGGGCAAACCACTGGCTTCTGTTTCGGCCACGGAGTCAAGCAAGCAGTCGGCTAACTTGCTGATGGGGACGCAGGTGTCGGTGCTGATGGCTCGGCAGCCCGGCCTGCTTTGAAGCGCTGCAAAATAAGCGTTGTGACGCGCCGTCCAAAGGCGTGTGCGCTCCTCTGGGGTGGTGGCCCATTCAAAGGCGTTGCCGCCATGGTCGCTGGCAATTTCTTGAACCGTTTCAGCTTGCTCTTTCACGCCTGCGGGCGAGCCATGAAACTCCATCAACAGCATGGGCTCTTCACGCAAGCCCAACTTGGCATACGCGTTCACCATGCGAACGGTGTTGTGATCAATTAATTCAACACGCGCAATGGGTACGCCCAGCTGAATGACTTGGATGACCGTTTGAACCGCGGCCTCAATGCTGGGGAATGAGCAGATGGCCGCTGAAATGGCTTCTGGCAAGGGGTAAAGCTTGACTGTGACTTCGGTCATCACGCCCAAGGTGCCTTCGCTGCCAACAAACAAACGTGTGAGGTCGTAACCCGCACTCGATTTTTTGGCCCGTGTGCCTGTTCGAATAACTTCTCCAGAAGCTGTGACGACTTCAAGCGCCAATACATTCTCACGCATGGTGCCATAGCGAACGGCATTGGTGCCGCTGGCGCGTGTGGCGCTCATGCCGCCCAGGGTGGCATCGGCGCCTGGGTCGATGGGGAAAAACAAGCCTGTCGATTTGATTTCTTCGTTCAATTGTTTGCGCGTCACGCCGGGTTGCACCGTCACCGTGAGGTCTTCTGCGTTGATCGACAAAACCTTGTTCATGCGCGTCAGGTCAATGCTGATGCCGCCTTGAACGGCCAACAAATGGCCCTCTAAAGAAGAGCCAACACCAAATGGAATGACCGGCACTTTGTAGTCGCTGGCCAATTTGACGGCGTCGGCCACATCTTGTGTGCACTCGGCAAAGATCACGGCAGAGGGTGGGGGGACAGGCGCAAATGCAGATTCGTCGCGGCCGTGTTGTTCTCGAATGACCATGGCGGTTGAGCAGTTGTTGCCAAAGCGCGCCTTCAAAGCATCTATGAAAGCCTGGGGGACGGGGCGAGCATTGACGACGGGCGCTAAATGGGCGGCTGGGGTCGGTGCATTCATGGTGAGGCTCCAAATAGAAGGGCGGTCTAAACAGGTGGCATGACAGTGCGCAATGACCATGAATGGGGAAATGTTGCCAAACTCGGTCAAAATCAGAGTTTACGCTGAGACCTGCATTTTTGCATGAGGCCGCGCACAGGGAAAACACCATGGGACACAGACTGACACAAATCGCTACGCGAACAGGCGACGAGGGCACCACCGGCTTGGGCAACAACCAACGCGTGTCTAAAAACAGTTTGCGTGTGCATGCCATGGGCGATGTGGATGAATTGAACTCGCACATTGGTTTGTTGCTGTGTGAAAAAATGCCAGAGGATGTTCGTGATTTGTTGGTCGATGTACAGCATCAACTTTTCAATTTGGGCGGCGAATTGTCCATTCCTGGCTTTGAGCTGCTCAAAGCAGAAGCGGTTTTGGTTCTGGATCAGGCTTTGGAAACATACAACGCGCAGTTGCCCAAGCTGGAAGAGTTTATTTTGCCCGCCGGCAATCGTGCGGCGGCCCAAGCGCACATTTGTCGCACGGTGGCCAGGCGTGCAGAGCGAGCAACCGTCGCTTTGGGCAATGAGGAGGCCCTGAACGATGCGCCCCGTCAATACTTAAACCGAATTTCCGATTTGATGTTTGTGCTCTCGCGGGTGTTAAACCGAATGGATGGCGGCACCGATGTTTACTGGAAAAGCGAGCGGATGAAAAGCAAGGACTAAAGAAAACCCCTTCACGCTGCAATCAGGTGTCACCTAAGCGCAAGCATTGGGGATTTTCAGGGTGACAGCCGACAGCTCGCAGGCTAGGCTATGGCCATGAACGCTAGCACCCCCACGCCTTTTTTATCGCCTTACCTTTCTTCGCTTGCCGACTTGCCCAAGTCTGCGCCTCAAGCGCCGCATGCCTACGTGCCTCAAATTCGGCTGTACCAAGACTGGTTGAAACAAAACCGAGGTCTGGCATTTGATGCTTACAAAGACTTATGGCAATGGTCGATTACGGAGCTCGATGCTTTTTGGCAAAGCATTTGGGACTACTTTGACATTCAATCGCCCACACCGCATCAGGCCGTGCTGGTCAACAATGCCATGCCAGGCGCCGTTTGGTTTCCTGGCGCGCAAGTCAACTATGCAAGCCAAGTTTTAAGGCATGTCGATCAAGCCCATGCGGCAGGTTTTGCGGCCTTGATTGCCCAAAATGAAAAAGGCCAGCACCAAGAAATTTCATGGCCCGAACTGCAGCGCCAAGTGGCGTCGATGGCCTTGCATTTAAAAGCACAAGGCGTACAGCCGGGTGACCGCGTGGCGGCGTACTTGCCCAATATTCCCGAAGCCATTGTGGCCTTCTTGGCCACCATCAGTGTGGGCGGTGTGTGGAGCATTTGCGCACCCGACATGGGGACCTTGGCGGTGTTGGATCGTTTCAGGCAGATAGAACCGAAGGTGCTCATTGCTTGTGATGGTGTGACGTATGGCGCCAAAGATTACGACCGCATGGCGGTGGTGCAGGAACTCAAGGATGCGTTGCCTTCGGTGCAGCACGTGATCTTGCACGACAACTTGGGTGTTGCAGATTTGGCCAGCAGCGAAGTGGCTTCGGCCATTCGCATGTCACAAACCACGTCCAAGCACGGACCCGAGGTCGAGGCCTTCAAACCCATGTCATTGCCCTTTGACCATCCGTTGTGGATTGTTTATTCAAGCGGCACCACGGGTTTGCCAAAGCCCATTGTGCATGGTCATGGCGGTACCGTGATTGTGGCCTTGGCGCTTAAAATTTTGCACAACGATGTCGGCTGCAGTTATCACCCTAACAGCTGGGGTGAGCGCTTTCATTGGTACAGCTCGACGGGCTGGGTGATGTGGAATGCGCAAGTGGGTGGCCTGATGAATGGCACCACCTGTGTCATTTACGACGGCAATCCGGGCGGCAGCAAAGACAACCCTGACTGGAGCACGCTGTGGCGTTTTGCAGCAGAAAACAAGGTGACATTTTTTGGCGCAGGCGCTGCGTTTTTTGCCAACTGCCAAAAGTCCGGCATTGATCTCACGCAGTGTGGCGACTTGTCTCGTGTGCGCGCATTGGGCACCACAGGCTCACCGCTTTCACCTGAAACGCAAAATTGGGGCAACACCCAATTTCAACGCATCAAAGCACAGAGCGCTCACTCCCCTTACCTTCACCGTGAAACAGACGGCGATATTTGGTGGTGCAACATTTCAGGCGGCACCGATTTTTGCGGCGCCTTCATTGGTGGCAATCGAGAGTTGCCGCAAGAGGCGGGTGTCATGCAGTGCCGCTTGTTGGGCTGCGCCGTTGAAGCTTGGAATGAAGCGGGCGAGCCCGTGCATGGCGAGGTGGGCGAGCTTGTGTGCGCACAGCCTATTCCATCCATGCCTTTGTATTTTTGGAACGACCACAATAACGCTCGCTACTTGGCCAGTTATTTTGAAATGTACCCCGCGGGTCATGGCCGCAAACCAGGCGGCGGTGACGCTGATGCAAGCTATGGCGGCGTATGGCGGCACGGCGACTGGCTGCGAATTGGTGCCGCAGAGCAAGGCCAAAACGGCGGTGAAGGCTGCGTCATTTTTGGCCGCAGTGACGCCACCATCAACCGCCATGGTTTGCGCATGGGCACCAGCGAGCTTTACAGCGCGGTTGAGGCTTTGCCAGATGTGATCGACAGCATGGTGGTCGATTTGGAATACTTGGGCCGCGAAAGTTACATGCCCTTGTTTGTGGTGTTAAGGGCTGGACTGACTTTGGACGCCGCCCTGAAAAACACCTTGAACAATGCCATCAAAACAGCCTTGAGCCCGCGCTTTATTCCAAATGAAATTTTTCAAGTCGCTGAAATTCCGCGCACCTTGTCTGGCAAAAAACAAGAGCTCCCGATCAAAAAACTCATGCTAGGTCAAGCACTGGAAAAGGTTGTCAACAAAGATGCGATGGCCAACCCTGCATGCCTAGATTGGTATGTTGATTTGGCCAAAAAACATTTGGCCAAATCGGCATGACATGAAAAAAGCCAGTGTTGCAATACACTGGCTTTTAAACATTCGAAATGCGCAACGCGCGCAATTTCTAAATCAGTTCTTGTGCAAATCTGCGTTCAAGCTGCCCCAGCTTTCGGTGCGAGGAATGACTTGCACCGCGCCTGATTGTGAATCGCGGCGGAACAAAATGCCATTGCGGCCAGACAACTCGCGCGCCTTGACCACGCTGCCATCGGGCATTTTGACGCGCGTACCACCCGTCACATAGCAGCCGGCTTCCACCACGCAATCGTCGCCCAATGAAATGCCAATGCCCGAGTTGGCACCCAGCAAACAACGCTTGCCAACGGAGATGACTTCTTTGCCGCCACCCGATAAAGTGCCCATGATGGAGGCGCCGCCGCCCACATCGCTTTGGTCATCGACCAACACACCGGCACTGATGCGGCCTTCAACCATGGAAGCGCCCAAGGTGCCGGCGTTGAAGTTACAAAAACCTTCGTGCATGACGGTGGTGCCAGAGGCCAAGTGCGCACCCAAGCGCACGCGGTCAACGTTGGCAATGCGAACACCTGAGGGCACCACGTAGTCGGTCATGTAAGGGAACTTGTCGACGGCTTTCACATCGAACACCACGCGGGCTGCGCGAGCGCGCAGTCGCGCATCTTGCAGTTGGTCTAAGGGGCAAGGGCCCATCGAGGTCCAAGCCACATTGGCCAGCATGCCAAAAATACCAGCCAAGTTGGCTTGATGCGGCTTGACCAATCGGTGGCTAAGCAAATGCAATCGCAAAAACACATCGTGCGTGTCCTTGGCCGGCTCTGCCAAAGTGGCGATGCTGGTTTTGACAGCCACCACATTGACGCCACGCAATTCGCAAGGGCCGAGCGTTTTGACAAAGGACTCACCCAAATGCGTCCGCGCATCGGCTTCGCTGAGAACCTGGCTACCGCTCTCTTTGACGCCTTCGGCCAGTTGAGGGGCGGGGTACCAAGTGTCTAACACGGTACCGTCTTTGGCGATGGTGGCTAAGCCGAAGGCAATAGCGCCACTGTGAATCATGGGAGGGGTTTGCATGGCGGTGTCTAAAAAATCAAAAAAAGAGATTATCGGGCTTTGTGGGGTGGTTTGTCTTTAGCGCAACTCAGACATGGCAATCGTTTGCTTTTTCAGCCATTCGCCTTGTGTGTTTTGGAAGCCCAATTGAATTTGTTGCCGAGTCCAATCCATTTCAATGAGGCCAAAGTGGTTTTGTGTGATGAGATTGCCCAAACGATTGGGGCCGTCTTCTTTGGCCGCCGCCCAAGCATGGGTCATGCCGCTCGAGGTGATTTCGTACAAGGGATAGCCTTGTGTGCCACTGCTTTTGTAAATGGCGCCAATGTGCCGGTCACCCGATAAAAGCACAACACCTTTTGCATCTGTTTTCAGAATGAGTTGTTTTAATTTTTCTTGTTCGAGAGGAAAATTGCGCCAGCCCTCCCAACCATGGCCTTCCACAATCACTTGAACGCCAGAAACAATCAAGCGAACTTCGGCGGGTATTTTCAATTGCGTTTCAAGCCATTGCCACTGCGCCTCCCCCAGCATGGTTTTCTGCGGGTCGGTGTCTGGCATGTACCGCTCTTTGCCGGGCGCATCACGCTGGTCCGTGACGCGCAGCTTGGAGCGAAACCATCGGGTGTCTAGCAAAATAACCTGAACGCGCTTTCCAACGGGGCCGAAAACATGGGCGTGGTAAAGACCTTCACGCGTTCTTCTGGGGTCATCAACAGGGAGTCGCCAAAAATCAAGGAACTCATTTTTAGCCGCTTGTTTGTGCGGGAACTCCACGCCGCCATCGTTCAAACCCATGTCGTGATCGTCCCAAATGGCCACGTGAGGCACGCTTGCACGCAAAGCAGCAAAGCCCGGCTGAGCGGCTTGGCTTGCATAGGCATTTTTTAAGTTTTGCAATTGCCAAGGTTGGCTGCTGGCGTAGACGTTGTCGCCGCCAAAAATAAACAGATCAGGCTTGGCGGCCAAGATGGATTGCCAAATGGGTTGCGCTTTGTTTTGATCAATGCAAGACCCCAAAATGATTTTTTGGACTTCGGAGGGCCAAGCTGGCAGCCCCTTGCTTTTTTCAACCGATTTGGCACTGTTGACCTGCGCACAAGCGCCAAGGCCAGAAAGCAGGCCGATGTAAGCGCTGATTTTCAATAATTGGCGGCGGTCCAAGGGGTCTCCTGTCATTCAAAAGGGGTGGTCGTTTGTAGACGCTGCGGCTATTTTATGACCGGCAAGTTCAAATTCTCTGATCGGTCGCTAAAATGCTTTCATGATTGCAACCCTTGAGCCCCTCAAAAAGTCTTTCAAAGCCCAAATGCTAGAGGCCAGAGAGCAAGCGATTACGGCCTCGGTCAATCGACTTCTCTCTGAAAAAGGCTTTGATGCCATGACGGTCGACGAGGTTGCGGCAGAAGTTGGGATTGCCAAGGCCAGCCTTTACAAGCACTTCAACAGCAAGGAAGAATTGGCTTGTGCCGCCATGGTGCAGGCCATTCAAAAAGCGCAAGCCTATTTAGAAGATCTCAATGCGCAAACTGCAGCCAGCACGGCGTCAGAATTAGACGGCGCGCTGAGCAGCGCCGCTTTGCACAAACTCAAAGCGTCCACACGTTGGACCTTGCAATTGAAACTGGCCGGGCAAATGCCAACCCTGCCCAGCCACAACTCTAGCTTGCGCGCCAGCCTCATGGCCAGTCGCCCCTACATGGATGGTCTGATGAAAGTGAGCGACCTGCTAGGCGCGTGGATTGTTCAAGCGCAGAAGGAAGGCTTTATCAATCCAGCCTTGCCGCCCATTACGGTGCTGTACACCTTGTATGCACGCGCTTGTGATCCGGTGGTGGAGTTTCTGAAAATGAGCGAACTTCACAGCAATGAAGAAATCATTGAGATGGTGATGACCACCTGTTTTGATGGCTTGATGGTCAGAAAAAACGGATGACAAACTAGGCTTCAATGCGCGCTAATTTTTGCGGATCAAACTTGATTTGCTCATTCTTGCGAGCATAGCCAAAGGGGTTGGCAAGCACACGACATCCGTGGTGAACATAATCATGCGCGCAATGCAAATGGCCGTGTAGCCACACATTGGCCTTCGGCATCAGGTGGTCAAGCGCGTTGCAAAAACCGGCCGTGCCAGGTGTCAGGCCATAACGCGGATCGGCACTTCTCAAGCTGGGCGCAAAGTGCGTGATCACCACAGTGGGGCCTTCAAAACTTTCTGACAGTGCGTTGCTTAGCCAGGCCTGATCGTCTTGCGCTTTGGCCCTTACGGCCGCTGACAAAAAGGGCTCACCATTCAAAGTGGTGCCCGTTTTTCGCAGGTAAAAATCAGCTGCGCGCTCTGCTTTTTGGCGTGCTTGGAGTTGTTGTGTGATGGGCCCACTCAGAGGCACCAAGGCTTCAAAATCGCTCCACAAGGTGCAGCCTATCAAGCGCACACCCTGCATCACAACAACCCGTTGATGCAAAAAAGTGATCTCCAGTCGCTCGCATGTCTCGCGCAGCCTTGCATCGGCGTCTTCAAAAGGCAAGCCGTCGTATTCATGATTGCCAGGCACAAAGAAAACGGGTACGGGCCATGCAGCCAAATCTTTGCGTGGTGAAAATCTAGCCAAACCGAAATCAGTGTCTTGTTGACCAAACAGCATCGAGCCGGTTTGGTAAGAGCCAATGTCTCCCGCCAGCACAAGCGCATCGGCCAGTGGCGAGATCGTTGGCACAAAATGCGGATGCGTTTCAAGGTGCAAATCAGAAAGCAATTGAATGTTCATGACGGCCTTGCACTTTTGAAAACGTCGCGCGCAATCTCGATCAGCTGCTCTCGCAACCATTGATGTTCGCTTTGCACATGCTTGCGTCTGTGCCAAACAGCATCCACATGCAAGGTGGGAACTTTGAACGGCAACTCGCACATGAAAAGCTCATTGGCAATGCCTGTGGTGGGCACAAAGTGTTTGGGCAAAACAGTGAGCAGATCTGAATTCACAACCACACGGCCTGCCGTGAAAAATTGGTTCACGGTCATGACCACGCGGCGTTGTTTACCGATCGATGCCAAGGCCTCATCGATAAAGCCATAGGGGCGACCTGAAAAACTCACGAGCAAGTGCCTTGAGTTGCAAAACTCGTCCAAGCTGATGTTCTTTTGCGCCAAGGGATGTTTGCGGCGCATCACACACACATATTCACCGTCATACAGGCGGTGGTGCTCGTACGCAAGCGCCTCACCCGATTGTGCTTTCGCTGTGAGGTCTGCTAAGACGGCGGGAAAATAACCCAAAGCCAAATCGGCAATGCCTTCGTTCAGCATGTTTCTGGGGTCGCGGGTGGTCAGCGGCAAAACGCGAATCGAGACATTGGGTGCGCTTTTTTCAAGCGCTTGGCCCAAATTCCCCATCAATTCGGCAGCGGTGGCGTCGGCCATGGCCATGACAAAAGAATTGCGGGCTTCGGCCGGGATGAAGTGTTGAGGCACCAAAGCGGTTTGCAATTGGTCCAGGGCTGCTCTGACGTTAGGCCAAAGCATCAGCGCAAAGGGTGTGGGCGTGATGCCATGGCCCTCGCGGCGAACCAGGTCGTCCCCTAAGGTTTCACGAAGGCGTCGCAGCGCATTGCTCACAGCGGGTTGCGTGATCGACAAATTGCGCGCAGCTTTGGTCAGGCTTTTTTCAGCCATGACTTCATCAAAGACCCGAAGTAAATTCAGATCCAAGGTTCGAAAATTGGTTTGAACAGCCTCAATCATTTCTATTGTGAATGTTAACTATCATGAATATAAAGTTGAACAACACTAGAGTAAACCCTATGATTCACACATGGTCAAGCAAAAAGTGGGTTTTACCCAACGCCAAGACCCTGATGAAATAGCTTTATGAACAAGGAAATCAAAATGAACCGCAACTCTGTCCACTTAGATTACCCCCTGACACACCCTGGCGTCGAGCGTGCCGAGCAAGTCGTTGCCAACATCAAACGCTTGAGCGACAGCTTCAGCCCGACGCGCTCCTTGGCCGCCATGCTCTTGGCTGCCATCGTGGCGGCCTTTGTGGTGGTGGCCGATCAGATGATGGACACATGGGCCGATGGCCACCTGTTTGCAGCTTGGGTTGCGCTTTGGGCGGTGGCCTTTGCGGCCGTCGGCTTGTTTGCGGGTGTTTCCAAATCAATGGCCATTCAAATGAAGCAGGGCTTGGACGCATGGTCAGTGCGCATGGCGCAGCGCCGATCAGATGAGCGTTTATGGTCCATTGCCCAAACGGATGCACGGTTGATGTCAGAACTGCAATCCGCATTGAGCCGCAGTGACGAGCAAGCGCTTTTCGGTGAAAACAGCACCCAGCGCAGAGTGACCCGCATGTTGCAAAACCGTCAATACTACATTTGATCTGAGCTGCCAGCCGCTGCCTTTTGCGAAGCCAGATAAATGCCTGGCAAAATGAAAGCAGCGCCTACAGCGTGATGCCATCCCAAGGTTTCGCCCAAGAAGAGCCACGCTACCAAGCCGCCGTACAAAGGGCCCAGATAAAGGCTGGTAGCGACTCGGCTGGCGCCTAAAGTTTTCTGGCAAAAACCATATGCCCAGTAAGCGCCTACGCCTGGAAAAACTGCGGCAGCTACTACAAGTAGGCTGGCGCTGTCGCTCCACCCGGCATGCTCTGTTGCGGCCCATTCGGTGATTGCCAAGGGAAGCAAAACAAGGCTACCGGCAAAACAAGTGGCAGCCAACCTGGCGGTAGAACTCAAGGGGCTTGCCCACTTTTTAAGCAGTAAAGCATAGGCGGCCCATGCCACCATGGCAATGACCACGAGGCCATCACCGAAGACCCAAACGACTTGTGACAGTGCTGCCCACTGGCCTTTGACAACCACGTGCAATACGCCCAGCAAAGCAATGACAACCCCCAGAGACTGCCGCCAAGAAAACGACTCTTTCAGGCCAATGACGGCACCGAGCGTAATCAAAACGGGCGAGGCTGCGTAGATCAGTGCGATGTTGATGGCCGTGGTTGTTTCTGCGGCCCAGTAAACCCAGGCACCGCAAATGAGCATGCCTAAACTGCCCAGCACCACATAATGCTTCCAAGCGTTCAATGTGCTTTGACGTTCTTGCCAAAGCTCATTGCGCGCAATGAAGGCCAAAATAAGACCCGCTAAAAACCACCGACCCAATGCCAGCACATGGGGGCTGATGATGCCGGGTGCAGTTTTGGCAACGACGTAGTTCACCGACCACAAGGCCGGTGTGACCCATATTAAAACTTGCGCTAGTTTTTGGCGCGAGGCAGCGGTAGTCAGACAGCCGCTAAGCGTTGGGCTAACGCCGCTTTGGTGTCAAGCAAGGCTTTGGGCATGTTGTAGGCCAACTGCTCAAAGTGCGTGTTGTGCAACTGGAGTTCTTGTTGCCACGCTGCTTTGTCGATGCTGGTGACAGTTTTGAATTGATCGGCTGTGAAGCTCAAACCTGTCCAATTCAACTCAGAATAGGTTGGCGTGATGCCGAAAATAGTTTCTTGGCCTTGTGCCTGACCTTCCAAGCGATCGATCATCCACTTCAAGACGCGCATGTTGTCGCCATAACCGGGCCAGACAAACTTGCCGGCCTCGTCTTTGCGGAACCAGTTGACGCAGTAGATGCTGGGTAGCTTGTGGCCACCGGCTTGCACCTTGGCGCCCACATCCAGCCAGTGTTGGAAATAGTCGCTCATGTTGTAACCACAGAAGGGCAGCATGGCGAAAGGATCGCGGCGAACCACGCCTTGCGCGCCAAAGGCGGCAGCTGTGGTTTCAGAGCCCATGGTGGCCGCCATGTAAACGCCTTCTGTCCAATTGCGTGCTTCGGTGACCAATGGCACGGTGGTCGAGCGTCGGCCGCCAAAGATGAACGCATCGATGGACACGCCAGCGGCATCGTCCCAAGCAGGGTCAAGGGCGGGGTTGTTGATGGCTGAAACGGTGAAGCGCGCATTGGCGTGAGCCGCTTTGGCGCCAGTCTCTTTGGCAATTTGAGGTGTCCAGTCTTTGCCTTGCCAGTCAATCAAATGATCGGGCAATTTGCCGGTGTCTTTTTCGATGCCCTCCCACCATACGTCGCCATCATCGGTCAAGGCCACGTTGGTGAAGATCACGTTTTTGTCCAAACTGGCCATGCAGTTGGGGTTGGTGTGGTGGTTGGTACCTGGGGCCACGCCAAAGTAACCGGCTTCGGGGTTGATGGCCATCATCTTGCCATTGGCTTGGGGTTTGATCCAAGCGATGTCGTCGCCAATGGTGGTGACTTTCCAGCCGTTGAAGCCTTCGGGTGGCACCAGCATTGAGAAGTTTGTTTTGCCGCAAGCGCTGGGGAATGCGGCTGCTACGTGGTATTTTTTGCCTTGAGGAGTGGTCACGCCCAAAATGAGCATGTGCTCGGCCAACCAGCCTTGTTCGCGTCCCATGCTAGAAGCAATTCGCAAGGCCAAGCATTTTTTGCCAAGCAATGCATTGCCGCCGTAGCCGGAACCGTAAGACCAGATTTCGCGTGTTTCAGGGTAGTGAACGATGTACTTGACGCTAGGGTTGCAAGGCCAAGAGGTAGTGTCTTTGGCGCCATTGACCAAAGGGGCGCCCACGGTGTGCAGGCAAGGTACAAATTCGCCATCGGTGCCAATGACGTCAAACACGGCTTTGCCCATGCGGGTCATGAGTTTTTGATTGACGGCCACGTAGGCGCTGTCGGTCAACTCAATGCCAATGTGTGCAATGTGTGAGCCCAAGGGGCCCATTGAAAAGGGCACCACATACAGGGTGCGGCCTTCCATGCAACCATCGAACAAAGGGTTCAAGGTTTGGCGCATTTCGGCAGGCGCCATCCAATTGTTGGTGGGGCCAGCGTTTTCTTTCTTTTCAGAGCAAATGTAAGTGCGGTCTTCTACTCGGGCGACATCGGACGGGTCAGAGCAAGCTAAGAAACTGCCGGGGCGCTTGGCGGGGTTGAGCTTTTTAAAAGTGCCGTTGTCTACCAAAAGTTGGCAAAGGCGGTCGTACTCTTGTTCTGAGCCATCGCACCAGTACACATTGGCAGGCTTGCAAAGGGCCGCCATTTCTGCCACCCATGCAAGCAGCTTGGGGTTTTTGACATAGGAGGGGGTGTTCAGGTTCAAGCCCTGCATCACGGGTGAGTTCATGGGGTCTGCTCCAAAGTTTAAAAATCGTTTTTTGAAAAGGCCTGCCCGCGCACCATGTGCTCAGAAATTGACCTTTTCAGAAAACGACAAGCGGGCTCGTAACCGGCCCGTAACCAGAATTGAATTTTAAAGACGATGGCAAGAAAAGGGCTACGGAAAAATTTAATTCCTTTCAAAATGTATGCAAAACTTGCATAACCCTGAAGTGGGTCAAAAACGCTTCGATTTTTCTGGAAAAAAAACCCGCCTGCAATGGGGCGGGTTGTATCGGAACCAGCTTAAGACCAAGCCAGTTCCGCGTTGGCTTTAGGCCATGAAAATGGCAATGAAAGCCAGCAAGAAGATGAGAACTGCGCCTACAACGGGAATGACGATGGGAATGTGTTTAACAACAGCTTCAACGGGATCTTGAGATTCGTGAGAATCGTTGTGTGCGGACATGAAAAAACCTCAGTTTGATTAGCCCGCTATTTTAGCTGAACACGGCACACTTGCAAGACTTCTTGGCCGTAGGCTTCGAGCTTTTTGGCGCCAATGCCACTGATGCCGTTCAAGTCATTGAGGTTCTGGGGGTCGGCACTGGCAATCAAGGCCAAGGTGGCGTCGTGAAAAATGACATAGGCCGGCAGGTTGTGCTCTTTGGCAACCTCTGCGCGCCAAGCCTTTAAGTTGATGTACCGCACCAAGGCCTCTTGGCTTAAATTGGCCGCGGCCGGGCCGGGTGCTTGAGACTTGCGGCTTCGTTTCTCGGCTTTCTGACTGACAGACTCTCGAAGAAGCACGCTGATTTCGCCACGCAATACCGCCCGAGAACCCTCGGTCAATTGCAGCGTGTTAAAGACTTGGCCCTGCACATTCAAAGCGCCCATGGCGATAAGTTGCCTTAAGACGCCGCGCAATTGGACTTCACTGAAATGAGCGCCGATGCCAAAAGTGCTTAGCTTTGCGTGGCCAAATTGAGATACTTTTTCGGTAGATTTGCCGCGCACGATGTCCATGATGTGGCCAGAGCCGAACGAAAAGCCACTGTGTTGTTCGGCGCGAAACACCGTGGAAAGTAATTTTCGAGCGGCATCGGTGCCATCCCAAACGGCGGGGGGATTCAGGCAGTTGTCGCAGTTGCCGCATGGCTTGCTGGCTTCGTCGAAATAAGACAAAAGGCGAACACGTCGGCAGTCTGTGGCTTCGGCCAGTGCCAACAGGGCATCGAGTTTGCCGCGCATGACCTGTTTGAAGCTTTCTTCGGCAGGGCTCTCGTCAATCATGCGCCTTTGGTTGACGACATCTTGCAGGCCGTAGGCCATCCACGCGTTGGCACGCAAGCCGTCGCGCCCTGCGCGTCCGGTTTCTTGGTAATAACCTTCGATGTTTTTGGGCATGTCCAGATGCGCAACAAATCGAACATCAGGTTTGTCAATGCCCATGCCAAAAGCAATGGTGGCCACCATGACAACACCGTCATCCCGCAAAAAACGATTTTGGTGTTTTTGACGAATGGCCGCGTCTAAGCCCGCGTGATAGGGCAGTGCATCGATGCCCGTTTGGGCCAACATTTCGGCCACTTCTTCAACGCGCTTGCGCGACTGACAATAGACCACGCCCGCTTCACCTTCGTGCTCACGCTCAATGAATCGAAGCAATTGCGCAGAGGCATCTTTTTTCTCAACAATGGTGTAGCGAATGTTCGGCCGATCAAAGCTGCTGATGAACAGCTGGGCGTCTTCAAGCTGAAGCCGCTCAATGATGTCGGCGCGGGTCAGGGCATCGGCGGTGGCCGTGAGCGCCACCCTGGGTACCCCAGGAAAGCGCTCGTGCAAGACGGTCAGGCTTCGGTATTCAGGCCGAAAATCGTGACCCCATTGGCTGACGCAATGGGCTTCATCGATGGCAAATAAACTTAACAAACCTTGCGCATAAAGCGCATCCAATTGCGCCAAAAATCGGGGTGTATTGATGCGCTCTGGCGCTGCATAGAGCAGCGTCACCTCACCCCGGCGCAAGCGCTGCTCGATGCTTTGAGTTTCTTCTGGGGAGAGTGTGGAGTTTAAAAAAGCTGCACTGACGCCAGCCTCGTGCAAGGCACCCACTTGGTCGTGCATGAGTGCAATCAGAGGCGACACCACAATGGTGATGCCTTGCCCAGCGCTTTGTCTGGCAATGGCCGGTATTTGATAACACAAGCTCTTGCCGCCGCCTGTCGGCATGAGCACCAAGGCGTCGTGGCCGCTGGTGACATGCTCAATGATGTTGCGCTGCGGCCCTCTAAACGACTCATAGCCAAAGACTTCACTGAGGATGCTCAGAATATTGGGTGAGTTAAGGATTTCGGTAGACACAGCATGCATTGTCTCCGAAGCGCTGGTGTGCTTTTGAAACTAGGGTGGCCCATTTCAAGGTATTTGATTGCAAAGGGCTTCAAGCGGCGCTGATGTTTTTTACAATAAGGGCATGAAACCTTTCAACTACACCCGCGCCAAAGCCCTGCCAGCCATTCTGGAAAAACGCATTGCCATTCTCGATGGCGCCATGGGCACCATGATTCAGCGCTTCAAGTTGAGTGAGGCCGATTACCGCGGAGAGCGGTTTAAAGACTTCTCCAAGGACATCAAGGGCAACAATGAATTGCTCAGCCTGACCCGCCCCGATGTGATTCGCGATATTCACGAAGGCTATTTGGCGGCTGGCGCCGACATGATTGAAACCAACACCTTTGGCGCCACCACCATTGCGCAAGCCGACTACGACATGGCCGACTTGGCCATCGAAATGAACCATGCTTCAGCCGCGTTGGCACGTTCAGCCTGCGACAAGTTTTCTACCCCCGACAAACCACGTTATGCCGTGGGCGCCTTGGGCCCAACCCCCAAGACGGCCAGCATCAGCCCCGACGTGAACGACCCCGGCGCGCGCAATGTGGACTTTGAAACTTTGCGCAAAGCCTATTACGAGCAAACCCAAGCCTTGGTAGAGGGCGGCGTCGACGTGTTGTTGGTGGAAACCATCTTTGACACACTCAACGCCAAAGCCGCTCTGTTTGCCATCGAAGAATATTTTGAAGCCAGTGGCGAGCGCCTGCCCCTCATCATCAGTGGCACCGTGACCGATGCCTCGGGCCGCATCTTGAGTGGCCAAACCGTCACGGCGTTTTGGCACAGCGTGCGCCATGCGCGTCCTTTGGCCATTGGCTTGAACTGCGCTTTGGGTGCCACTTTGATGCGGCCCTATATTCAAGAGCTGTCCAAAGTGGCGGGCGACACCTTCATCAGCTGCTACCCCAACGCCGGCCTGCCCAATCCCATGAGCGACACCGGTTTTGATGAGACGCCCGAAGTGACCAGCCGCTTGTTGCATGAGTTTGCAGCAGAGGGCTTGGTGAACATTGTGGGAGGATGTTGCGGGACTACGCCAGATCACATTGGCGCTATTCATAAGGCGGTCGGGCCCCTTGCACCAAGAGGATTGCATGTTGGGGCGTTTTACAAAGAGGCCGCCTGAGTTGGTGCCTATCCGCTTGCGCGCGCACCAATGCGAGTCAAGCGTGCAGCATTTCCGCGCAAAGTTGGTGCGCGCAGGGCGTCTAAACGCTTTGCAATTGTTTCTTCCCCAATAGAAAACTGCAAAGTCACACATTCACCACAGCTCGCTGAGTGTTGGCCCGTTGTTTGCATAGTGCTTCTTTTCTGAATGAATTGTGTTCCATGAAAAGAGGTTCCCATGTCTGAGTTCTTTGACCCGTACAACGCCGATCGACCCTTGATGCTCAAATGCAGCTGCGGGCGCGATCATTCACCTGCCGACCACCATGCCGAAGTTGCCGCCGATGCGGCCGCAGCCACGTTGCGCGCTCGCTCTGAAACCGCAGAGTTTGAGGCCTACAGCCAAGAGTTCATTGAAGCCACCTTGGTGAAAGCTTTGTTTCCACATGAACAAGAGCGCCGAAATTTCTTGCGCGCAGTGGGCAAGAAAACGGCCATGGCGGCTATCGCCAGTGTTTTGCCCGTTGCCAGTTTGCAAGCCATGGCCCAAGACAAGGGGCCGCTTGAAAAAACCAATTTGAAAATTGGTTTCATTCCAATCACATGCGCTACGCCGCTCATCATGGCGCACCCTCTGGGCTTCTACAGCAAGCAAGGCTTGAATGTGGAAGTGACCAAAACAGCCGGATGGGCGCTGATTCGCGACAAGATGATCAACAAGGAATACGACGCGACGCATTTCTTGTCGCCCATGCCCCTGGCCATCAGCATGGGGCTGGGCGCCAATGCCACGCCCATGAATGTGGCCACCATTCAAAACGTGAATGGCCAAGCCATTACCTTGAGCTTGAAGCACAAAGACAACCGCGATCCAAAGAACTGGAAGGGCTTCAAATTTGGTGTGCCATTTGATTACTCCATGCACAACTTTTTGCTGCGCTACTACTTGGCAGAAAACGGATTGAACCCCGATACCGATGTGCAAATTCGCGTCATTCCACCAGCAGAGATGGTGGCCAATTTACGCGCAGGCAACATCGATGGTTTCTTGGGCCCCGATCCTTTCAATCAGCGTGCGGTGTTTGACGAGGTGGGCTTCATCCACATGCTGACCAAAGATTTGTGGAACGGTCATCCTTGCTGCGCCTTTGGCACCAGCACTGAATTCATTCAGAAAAATCCCAATACGTTTGCAGCGCTTTATCGCGCAGTGCTAACTTCGGCTGCCATGGCGCGCTTGCCGGGCAACCGTGAATTGATTGCCAAAGTCATTTCACCCACGCAGTACTTGAACCAACCAGAAGCTGTGATCAGTCAGGTGTTGACTGGCAAGTTTGCAGATGGTTTGGGCAAGATTCAAAACGTGCCCGACCGTGCAGATTTTGATCCCATGCCTTGGCAGAGTTTGGCGGTGTGGATGCTGACGCAAATGAAACGGTGGGGTTACATCAAAGGCAATGTGGATTACAAACAGATTGCTGAAAAAATATTCTTGATCACCGATGCGCGCAAGCACATGAAGGACTTGGGTCAGACGGTTCCTGCAGGACCCAGCTACATCAAGCACAAGATCATGGGCAAAGAGTTTGATGCCGCCAAGCCAGAAGAGTATTTGAAAACATTTGCCATTCACAAGATGGGTTGATGGACAGTGAAAACAACTTCTATCAACGTGCGAGCCGCTCTGGTCTCGCTGCTCATCATGATTTTTTTCGTCGGTGCTTGGCAGCTGTCAACTCAAGGCCCCACAGTTGCAGGCGCAGCCAAAGCGGGCGCCACAGCGGAGGAAATTGAGTATTTGAAAATGATGGGCAAGGATCCTGGCGCCAGCAAGAGCACAGGATTTCCACCACCTCTGGAAGTGGCTAAGGCCACCCTGAAGCAGTTGTCAAATCCCTTTTACGACAATGGGCCCAATGACAAAGGCATTGGCATTCAATTGGCGCATTCTTTGGGCAGAGTGGGCTTGGGCTTTTTGTTGGCGGTGATCGTGGCATTGCCTTTGGGTTTTCTCATTGGCATGTCGCCGCTCATGCACAAAGCCATTGACCCTTTCATTCAAGTGCTCAAACCCATCAGTCCTTTGGCGTGGATGCCACTGGCGCTTTACACCTTGAAAGATTCAAGCGTCAGCGGCATCTTTGTGATTTTCATTTGTTCCGTATGGCCCATGCTGATCAATACGGCATTTGGTGTGGCATCGGTCAAGCGGGAGTGGCTGAATGTGGCCAACACCTTGGAAGTGAATCCGTTGCGCAAAGCCTTCTTGGTCATTCTGCCTGCCGCAGCGCCCACCATCGTGACAGGCATGCGCATCAGCATGGGCATCGCTTGGTTGGTGATTGTGGCCGCGGAAATGTTGGTGGGTGGCACAGGCATTGGCTATTTTGTTTGGAACGAGTGGAACAACTTGTCCTTGGTCAATGTGATTTTTGCCGTGCTGGTGATTGGCGTGGTCGGCATGCTACTCGACATGGCCTTTGCAAAATTACAAAAGGGAGTCACCTATGTTGAGTGAACAGACAGTGGCTTCTGCGGCTTTGGGTCAAGCAGGCTCTTTTGCGCAAGCAGGGTTCTTGAAAATTGAAAAGTTAGGCAAGACCTACCAAGCCGACAAGCCCGTGTTTGCAGATGTGTCATTCACGGTGGCGCGAGGTGAATTTGTTTGCATCATTGGCCACTCGGGCTGCGGCAAAACAACGGTGCTCAATGTGTTGGCAGGATTGGATGCAGCCACAGAAGGCCACGCCTTCATGGACGGCCGTGAAATTGCAGGCCCCAGCTTAGAGCGCGGCGTGGTGTTTCAAAGCCATGCCTTGATGCCTTGGCTCACTGTGCGTCAAAACATTGCTTTTGCAGTGAAGTCCAAATGGCCCGATTGGAAAACACCCGAGGTCAATGCGCATGTGGAAAAGCATGTGGACATGGTGGGCTTGTTGCCGGCCATCGACAAAAAACCCAGCCAGTTGTCAGGTGGCATGAAACAGCGTGTGGGCATTGCCCGGGCCTTTGCAATTCAACCCAAGATGTTGTTGCTCGACGAACCCTTCGGCGCCTTAGATGCCTTAACGCGCGGCACCATTCAAGATGAACTGATGGGCATCGTGAGGCAAACACAGCAAACAGTTTTCATGATCACGCACGATGTGGACGAGGCCATTTTGTTGTCCGATCGAATTTTGCTCATGAGCAATGGCAACGAAAGCAACGGCCACTACGTGCCAGGCGGCCTGGCAGAGGTGGTGGTGAATCCATTGCCACGCGATCGAACACGTGCGCAACTTCACCATTTGCCCAGTTACTACGAGGTTCGCAATCACATTGTGGATTTCTTGGTCTCGCGCGCTAAAGCGCATTGAACTTTTTAACTTCATTTTCAACATCAACTTTCATTGACGAGGTCTCTCATGAACCGTTTAGACGTGACAGAAAAAATCATCAGCACCAAAGTGTCCAAGGGCATTAAGTGGAGCGATGTGGCAGACAAAGTGGGTCTGTCCAAAGAGTGGGTCACAGCGGCCTGCTTGGGCCAAATGACATTGGATGTCAAACAGGCCAAGATCATTGGCAAAATTTTTGGCCTGACTGCCGAAGAGCAAAAATGGCTTCAAGTGGTGCCTTACAAAGGCTCCTTGCCCACTGCAGTGCCGACGGATCCGCTGATTTACCGCTGGTACGAAATTGTGAGCGTCTATGGCACCACCATCAAAGAACTCATCCACGAAGAGTTTGGCGACGGCATCATGAGCGCCATCGATTTCAGCATGGACATTGTGCGTGAGGCAGACCCCAAAGGCGACCGCGTGAATGTGGTGTTGTCGGGCAAATTTTTGCCTTACAAACAGTATTGACACCTCCAACCCCTTGGGCATGGTTAAAATAAGCACCTTCCCAAGGAGCGTTGCAGCCCGCCAGCCTTTTCTGGCGCGGGTCAGGCTTGGGACTCAATGCGGGGCATGACCCCCTTTCTGTTGCCAACTACGCTCACCTGCGATCCAAGGGGTGAGTTTTGTCTGTTGCTGTTTCTCCTTTAAAGCTGTCTGGTCTGGAGCCTGTTTCTATTGGCTCAGACACCTTGTTTGTGAACATTGGTGAGCGCACCAACGTCACAGGCTCCAAAGCCTTTGCGCGCATGATTTTGAATGGCGAGTACGAACAAGCCTTGGCCGTGGCCCGCCAGCAAGTAGAAAACGGCGCTCAGATCATTGACATCAACATGGACGAAGCCATGTTGGACAGCCAAGCGGCCATGGTTCGGTTCTTGAACCTCATTGCTTCTGAGCCCGACATTTCCCGCGTGCCCATCATGATCGACTCTTCCAAATGGAGCGTCATTGAAGCGGGTTTGCGTTGCATTCAAGGCAAGGGCATTGTCAATTCCATCAGCATGAAAGAGGGCGTGGAAGGCTTCAAGCAACAAGCGCAACTCATCAAGCGATATGGCGCTGCTGCAGTGATCATGGCGTTTGATGAAAAAGGACAGGCAGACACCTACCAGCGCAAAATTGAAATTTGCGAGCGCGCCTATCGCGTGTTGGTAGACGAGGTGGACTTCCCACCCGAAGACATCATTTTTGACCCCAACATTTTTGCAATTGCCACGGGCATTGAAGAACACGACAACTACGCAGTCGACTTCATTGAAGCCACGCGTTGGATCAAGCAAAACCTGCCCGGCGCCAAAGTGTCGGGCGGTGTGTCCAATGTGTCTTTCAGTTTTCGCGGCAACGACCCCGTGCGCGAAGCCATCCACACGGTTTTTTTGTACCACGCCATTCAAGCCGGCATGGACATGGGCATTGTGAATGCCGGCATGATGGGCGTCTATGACGAGCTTGAACCCGACTTGCGTGAGCGCGTTGAAGATGTGGTGTTGAACCGCCGCCCCGATGCGGGTGAGCGCTTGGTGGAGGTGGCCGAAAACGCCAAGGGTGCGGCCAAAGACGACTCCCAAAAATTGGCGTGGCGAGGCACGCCCGAAGCGCCCATCACCGTGTCTGCTCGTTTGTCGCATGCTTTGGTGCATGGCATCACCGACTTTATTACCGAAGACACCGAAGAAGCCTATCAAGAAATTTTGGCCAAGAACGGCCGACCTTTGCACGTGATCGAAGGCCCGCTCATGGACGGCATGAATGTGGTGGGCGATTTGTTTGGTCAAGGCAAGATGTTTTTGCCGCAGGTGGTGAAGTCTGCGCGCGTCATGAAGCAAGCCGTGGCGCACTTGGTGCCGTACATCGAAGAAGAAAAGCGCCAGCAAGAAGCTGCAGGCCAAGACGTGAAATCCAAGGGCAAAATTGTGATTGCCACCGTCAAGGGCGACGTGCACGACATTGGCAAAAACATTGTGACCGTGGTGCTTCAGTGCAACAACTTCGACGTGGTCAACATGGGCGTGATGGTGCCGTGTCACGAAATTTTGGCCAAAGCCAAAGAAGAAAATGCCGACATCATTGGCTTGTCAGGCCTCATCACCCCCAGCCTGGAAGAGATGCAGTACGTGGCCAGCGAAATGCAAAAAGACGCGCATTTCCGCTTGCGCAAAATGCCCTTGCTGATTGGTGGCGCCACCACCAGTCGCGTGCACACTGCTGTCAAAATTGCGCCGCACTATGAAGGCCCTGTGGTCTATGTGCCCGATGCCTCGCGCAGCGTCAGCGTGGCGCAGGGTTTGTTGTCTGACCACGCCGCTACTTACATTGACGAGCTCAATGTTGACTACGCCAAAGTGCGCGAGATGCATGCCAACAAAAAACAAACGCCTATGTGGCCCTTGGCCAAAGCGCGAAGCAACAAAACAAACATTGACTGGAATGCCTTCCAATCGCCGACGCCCAAATTCATTGGCCGCCGCGTGTTCAAGAATTTTGATCTGGCCGAATTGGCGCGCTACATCGATTGGGGCCCCTTCTTCCAAACTTGGGATTTGGCTGGGCCTTACCCCGCCATTTTGAAAGACGAAGTGGTCGGCATAGAAGCTCAAAAAGTTTTCAACGACGCGCAAAAGATGTTGCAAAAGATCATTGAAGGCCGATGGATCACGGCGCATGGTGTGATGGGCTTGTACCCTGCCAACAGCGTGAACCACGATGACATTGCTTTGTACGCCGATGAGGCGCGAGAAACGCCTGTGCTCACATGGCATGGCCTGCGCCAACAAACAGAAAAACAAGCGGGTAAACCCAGCCGATGTTTGGCTGATTTTGTGGCGCCCTATCTGGATGCACAAGGCAAACCCACTCAGTTCAAAGACTATGTGGGTGTGTTTGCCGTCACAGCAGGCATCGGCGTAGAAAAACGCGAGCAAGCTTTTGAGGCTGCGCACGATGACTACAGCGCCATCATGCTCAAAGCCTTGGCCGACCGATTTGCAGAAGCCTTTGCGGAATGCATGCACGAGCGCGTGCGCAAAGATTTGTGGGGCTATGCCGCCAAAGAAAACGCTTCACTTGAAGAGTTGGTTGCAGAAAAATACCAAGGCATTCGCCCTGCACCAGGCTACCCTGCATGCCCCGACCATTCTGTGAAAAAACAAATGTTCAATCTCTTGCAATGTGAAGACATTGGCATGGGCTTGACGGAAAGCTTGGCCATGACGCCTGCCGCCAGCGTGTCAGGCTTTTACCTCAGCCACCCCGACTGCCAATATTTCAATGTGGGCAAAGTGGGTGAAGACCAAGTTCAAGACTTGGCCAAGCGGCAAAATTTAAAAGTCATGGACATTCAGCGTTTGTTGGCGCCCAATTTGTAAGCGCGGATCTGCGCCCACCACAAACATGCCACACCCAAAATGCCAGCGACCAAAAGCCAGCGCAAGCCATGTGTGTAGCCGACCTCGGGCGACCACATCAAACCTAAAGACCAGGGCGCTACAGCACGGCCCAAAGCCAGTGGCACACCCAACACCCCATTGAGTCGGCCCACGTGTTCCCGACTCACATATTGCGCCATGGCCGTGCCTTTCACAATGGTGTTCAGGCCGTTGCCTAAGCCATAGAAGGTGACAAACAACAAAGCTGCCCAGGGCGCCAAACCGCCTGCCACCAAAAACAACAAACCCAAAGGCACCAAACAAGGAATCCATTTGTTGGCAGCATGAACATCTAAATGTTTTTCAAAGACAAACAGCAAAAACCGACCTAAGACTTGAATGGCACCAATCGAGGCCGGAATGGCAATGACCCATGCGGGTGACAAATGTGCTTCTTCCAGCAGACTCACCATGTGAGCAGGCAGCGCTGAACTCACAAGCGCCGTCATCAACATGAAGCCGGCCAGCAACCAAAATGGAGCGCTTTTTAAGTGAACCTTGATGGAGTCAGATGGCTCTTGTGGGGCTTGTAACTCTGCAGAGGCTGGCGTCTGAATTGCATTTTCAGCATCAGGATTCGGGCTCATTTTTTTCTTGGCACCGCGCAACAACCAAGCGTGCAAGGGCCAACAGATCAGCCATTGAAAGAGTGCCAAAACCCACAAGGCATGTCGCCAACCTAAAGATTGAATCAACCAAGATGACAGCGGAATGAACACCGTACTGGCCAGCCCACCTAAAAACGTCATGATGATGATGGCCCGCCTGAAGTCATTTGGAAATCTGCGGGTGACGATGGCAAAAACGGGGGCATACAGTGTGGCCGACATGCCCAAACCCAATGCCAGCCAGACGCCATAAAACCCCGCCAAGGAGTCGATGAAACTGTGGGCAAACAAACAAGCACCGACCCAAACAGAGCCCCATGTCATCACGCGGCGTTCATGGCCGCGATCAATCAGTCGACCAATGGGATAGGCCATGAGGCCATCGGCCAACAAGGCCAAGCTAAACCCCAAGGAGGCCTCAGCACGACTGAAACCTAACTCTCGCTCGACCGGTCCCATGACCAAAGAGAAGGTGTAAAACACACTTCCCCATGTAATAAGTTGTGCCCAAGACAGCCAAACCGCGAAAGGGCCGAGTGCAGGGGCCTGGCTGCTGATACGGGTGAGGTCCCAATAGGGCCGATATGTGCGCATGGCCACATTATCAATGCCCCGCAACGGGCCGTCTGTATTGCACGGCCTCTGCGATGTGGGCCTTTTCGATGTTGCCACTCTGGGCCAAATCAGCAATGGTTCTGGCAATCTTTAAAACACGGTGTGAACTGCGGCCACTCCATCCCAAATGCGATGCAACTTGCGTGATGTAAGCCAAGGCATCGGGCCCCAAGGCCGCGTGCTTGTCCAAGGCGGCGCCACTCAATGCATGATTGCTGCAGCCTTGCCTTTGAGTCGCTAACAAGCGTGCGTGATGGCATCGCTTTTTAAGTACGGACGTGCTTTCACCCGCAGGCGCGTTGATGAGCAATGCTGCACTTTGCCTGGGCACCTCGATGTGCAAATCAATGCGGTCTAAAAGGGGGCCACTGACTTTGCTGCTGTAGCGGTGCACTTGGTCTGGCGTGCAGCGACACACAGGGCCGCTTTGGCTCGGATTTCTGGCGTACCCTGCATAGCCACAGGGGCAGGGGTTCATGGCAGCAATCAATTGAAATCGAGCTGGAAACTCAGCACTCTGTGCGGAGCGAGAGATGGTGACGCAGCCCGACTCCATGGGCTCGCGCAATGCCTCCAAGGCCGCCCGGGGAAACTCTGGCAGCTCGTCCAAAAATAAAACACCATGGTGGGCCAAAGAAATTTCTCCTGGCCGAGGTGGCGAGCCACCGCCCACCAAGGCCACGGCACTGGCAGAATGATGGGGCTGGCGTGTTGCCCTCACCAACCATTGCGACAATTGAAATCGCCCAGCCAAGCTGGCCACAGATGCGGCCTCTAAAGCTTCTTGTACGCTAAGCGGTGGTAACAGACTAGCAAACCTAAGCGCCAGCATGGACTTGCCTGAACCAGGTGGCCCGACCATCAAAAGGCTGTGACCGCCCGCGGCAGCAACTTCAAGCGCTCGTTTAGCGCCGGCTTGCCCTTTCACATCGGCCAAGTCTGGATAGGAAGTTTCGTCATGCCAGCGTGGGTCTGGGGTGTGACTCATTCGCGCCCAACCATCTGGGTTGCTGGGTGACTTTGCGTCAGCCGAGGGCCCCGTCAAACAAAACTGATGGGCCACATCGCGCAAATGGCGGGCTCTGTAAACCTTAGCATCGGGTACCAAAGCTGCTTCTTCGGCGCTTCCGGGTGGCAAGACCAATGCGTGTGCTTTGACTTGTTGGTACAAAGCCAAGCCCATGACCAAAGCGCCTCGAACCGGCCGCAAGGCCCCCGATAAGGACAGCTCTCCGGCAAATTCGTACTCATTCAAGCGTGCGCCATCGATCTGACCGCTGGCCGCCAAAATACCCAAAGCAATGGGCAAATCAAAACGGCCAGAGTCTTTGGGCAAGTCGGCGGGTGCCAAGTTGACCGTGATGCGCTGGTTGCTGGGGAACTCAAAACCTGAGTTTTGTAACGCAGACCGAACCCGCTCCCGAGCCTCCTTGACTTCGACATCTGCCAGGCCAACCAAGGTAAAGCTGGGTAGGCCATTGGCCAGATGCACCTCGACCGTGACGGAAGGCGCTTGCAGGCCCAGCAAAGCCCGGCTTTGCACCAAAGATAAACGCATACTTGCTCCGCGCACCAAACAGGTGCAATATCTGTAAGACTTTTTATAAACCAGTCCTAGGGGGGTGCAACTGGCATTGGAACACCTGTGCCCTCAAAAAAACCATTTCAGAGCGATGACAATGGCTTGCACTGATGCAGTGCAGCATTGGCATGCTAAATGCTAAAACCCAAGTCTCATTCTCATTAAACAGGAGCTTCTCATGAAAAAAATCGCAACCCCCCTGATGTTGGCCATGTCTTTGGCTATTGCTGGCAATGCATTTGCGCAAGCCGCACCCGCAGCCCCAGAATCCACTTTGTCGTTCAATGTGGGTGGCGTGAATGAATACCGTTACCGCGGCATTTCTCAAAGCCGTTTAGACCCTGCTTTGAGTGGCGGTGCAGATTACGCCGACAAGAGCGGAGCCTATGTGGGCGTTTGGGGCTCTAGCATCAAGTGGATCAAGGACGCCGGCGGCAAGGCCAATACCGAGGTTGATTACTACGCTGGCTATAAATTCACCGTGGGTGACGTGGGCTATGACATTGGCTTCTTGCACTACGACTATTCTGGCAATGCCCTCAAGCCTAGCGCCAATACCAATGAGTTGTACGGCGCTGTTACCCTGGGCCCCACTACGTTGAAGTACTCACAAAGCACAGGCAACTTGTTTGGGTTTGCCAACAGCAAAGGCAGCTCTTACGTGGACCTCACCGCCACATTCGATTTGGGCGATGGCTATTCCTTCACACCACACATCGGTTATCAAAGCGTGAAGGGCGCTGGTAACGGCATCTATTCCTACACAGACGCTGCGCTGACTTTGGGTAAAGACTTGGGCAATGGTTTGGCTGCCTCTGCCGCCATCATTGGCACCAACGCCAAAACAGGCTCTTACATTTACAGCGCCGGTAAAACTGTGACGCAACTGGGCAAATCAGGCTTGGTTGTTGGCCTGAAATACAGCTTCTAATTTTTTGCATTACCAAGGAACCATCATGAAACTGGTGACCGCCATCATTAAACCCTTCAAGCTCGATGAAGTGCGTGAAGCACTCTCAGCCATCGGCGTTCAAGGCATTACTGTGACCGAAGTCAAAGGCTTTGGTCGCCAAAAAGGGCACACCGAGTTGTATCGGGGTGCTGAATACGTGGTTGATTTCTTGCCCAAAGTCAAGATTGAAGCCGCTGTGTCAACCGACCAAGTTGAGCGAGTGATTGAAGCCATTGAAGCTGGCGCTCGCACCGGCAAAATTGGCGACGGCAAAGTGTTTGTGTACGACTTGGAACAAGTTGTCCGCATTCGCACCGGCGAAACTGGGGCTGAAGCCCTTTGATGTCCCAGAAAGAGAGATCTGTATGAAAAAACTATTTGCCTCCCTCGCGTTGGGATTGAGCTTGTGTTTTGGCGGTGCTGCCTTTGCACAAACTGCGCCTGCCGCAGAAGCCAAAGTAGAAGCCAAGGCTGAAGCCAAAGCCGAAGCAACTGCACCTGCTACAGCCCCAGCCGCCGCGCCAGCCGCTGCTGAAGCTGCCCCCGCACTTGTTCCCAACAAAGGCGACACAGCTTGGATGATGGTTTCAACCATCTTGGTCATCATGATGGTGGTGCCTGGCTTGGCCTTGTTCTATGGCGGCTTGGTTCGCAGCAAGAACATGTTGTCTGTGCTCATGCAAGTGATGGTGACCTTCTCCTTGGTCACGGTCTTGTGGTTCATCTACGGGTACAGCTTGGCATTCACCGAAGGCAACGCCTACATCGGTGGACTCGACCGCTTGTTCATGAACGGCATCTGGGACAACGCAGCCGGCACCTTCGCCAATGCAGCGACTTTCAGCAAAGGCGTGGTCATTCCTGAAATTACCTTTGCAGGTTTCCAGGCCACTTTCGCTGGCATCACGTGTGCCTTGATCGTCGGTGCATTTGCAGAGCGCATCAAGTTCTCTGCAGTGTTGATCTTCATGACTTTGTGGTTCACTTTCAGCTACTTGCCAATCGCTCACATGGTTTGGTTCTGGATGGGCCCTGACGCCTACACTGCCAAAGAAGTTGTGGACGAGATGAACGGCAAAGCCGGCATGATCTGGCAGTGGGGCGCGCTTGACTTCGCTGGCGGTACCGTTGTTCACATCAACGCTGCTGTGGCTGGTTTGGTCGGCGCCTTTATGATTGGCAAACGAATTGGTTATGGCCGCGAAGCTATGACACCTCACTCTTTGACATTGACCATGGTCGGTGCTTCATTGTTGTGGGTCGGCTGGTTTGGTTTCAACGCAGGCTCTGCTTTAGAGGCCAACGGTTTTGCAGCCCTCGCTTTTGTGAACACCTTGTTGGCCACCGCCGCTGCTGTGTTGGCCTGGTGTGTGGGTGAAGCCCTGATGCGCGGTAAAGCTTCTATGCTGGGTGCAGCCTCTGGTGCTGTGGCTGGTTTGGTCGCCATCACGCCAGCAGCCGGTAACGTCGGTATCGGCGGCGGCTTGGTCATCGGTATCGTGGCTGGCTTTGCATGTTTGTGGGGCGTCAACGGCCTCAAGAAAATGCTTGGCGCTGACGACACATTGGACGTCTTCGGCGTGCACGGTGTGGGCGGTATTGTGGGAGCGTTGCTCACGGGTGTTTTCAATTCACCTGCCTTGGGTGGCCCTGGCTTTGTGGCCGACTGGACCACAGCCACCATGGTGACTGCTGCTGATTACTCAATTCCTGCTCAAGTTTGGACACAAGCCAAAGCCGTGCTGGTCACCATTGTGTGGTCTGGTGTGGTGTCCTTGGTTGCCTTCAAGCTGGTTGATTTGACAGTGGGTCTGCGTGTTTCTGAAGAAGCAGAGCGCGAAGGCTTGGACATCACATCACACGGCGAAACTGCTTATCACGGTTAATCTGCAAAGATTTCCCAAAGACTTTCCGAGAAGTTAGTCTCCAAACTCACAGCCCGCTTCGGCGGGCTTTTTTTCGCCTGTCAACAGATTGACTTCATAGAAAACGAATTCTTAACTCACAATCGCACCTTCACATCACCCCATTTAAAGATGACCATGACGCCTCCAATGAGCCATCCAAAATGGCACCGCATGACCTCTCAAGCAGATGGGTTGGGCGAGTCGCCGTTTTGGCACCCAGCAGAAAAGTGTTTGTATTGGCTCGACATTCCTGGGCAACGCCTGCGACGCATGGCCATGACGGCAGACACGCTGGGCGAGCAAAAGCCTGAAGACTGGCCACTGGGCGAGGAGCCAGGGTGCTTTGCGCCGGCAGCCCAAGGGGGCTATGTCATGGCTACACGCAGCGGTGTTTACAGCGCGCGAACTTGGGGCGGCCCTAGGCAGTTATTGGCGGCTGCGCCCTATGACACAGCCCAAATGCGATTCAACGATGGCAAGTGCGATCCTGCCGGAAATTTTTGGTGTGGCTCTATGTTTGAGCCGCGCGATCAAGCGCTGGCTGAGTTGTATGCATTGCAAGCAGACGGCCGCTTAGAGGTCAAGGCAGGAGACGCCACCGTGGCCAATGGCTTGGCCTGGTCTCCTGACGGCCGGACTCTTTATTGGTCGGATACGGGTGCCCATTGCATCAGGGCGTGGGACTATGACGCAAACACCCAAACTATGAGCCGGGAACGCTTGGTTGCCCAATTTCCGCTCAAGCCAAATAACTGGGCTTATGGCACCGCCAGCGCCCAAACGTATCTCGGACGTCCCGATGGCGCTGCGGTGGATATTGACGGTTTCTACTATTCGGCCATGTACGAAGGTCATCGTTTGGCCAAATTCGCGCCGGATGGGCGGTGTGTCGCGTTCATTGAAGCACCTGTTCAGTGCCCCACCATGCCCTGCTTTGGCGGCGAGGACATGTGCACCTTGTTCATCACCACTTCGGCCCATGGCCGCAGTGCAGAAGAACTGCAAGCCTTGCCTGACTCAGGCTGTGTGTTTGCCACACGCGTAGAGACGCCCGGCTTACCTGTGAGTTTTTTCAACAACTGAATTGACCTAATTCTTGCAGGCGAAAACGCAAGAATGCGCCTAAACAAGGGCGCACCCGTTTAACATGGGCACATGCACGCAAGCCTCCAACCCAGCCAAAGCACAGATCTGTTCCCCGATCTGCCAACGCTTTTGGACACCATTCGATCAGCTGCCGCACAAACGGCAGGTGAACGTAAAACGTTTCGCATTCATGGCTCGGGCAGCCATGATTTTTATGGCGAATCATTGGAAGGTGAATTGCTAGAAACACGTGGACTCAATGGCATCGTTCAATACGAGCCCAGTGAGTTGGTCGTGACAGTTGCAGCTGGCACACCCTTGCACGAATTAGAAACGGCTTTGTCAGAACAGGGGCAATGTTTGGCGTTTGAGCCGCCCCACTTTCAAGCGAATGCTGGCAACAAGCCGCACAGCCATGCCACGGTTGGCGGCATGGTGGCCGCAGGCTTAAGCGGCCCGGCCAGGGCCAGTGCAGGCGCGGTTCGAGATTTTGTCTTGGGCCTCAGGTTCATCAATGGTCGTGGTGAACACCTCACCTTTGGCGGCCAGGTCATGAAAAACGTGGCCGGTTATGACGTCAGCCGATTGCTGGCGGGCAGTTGGGGCACGCTGGGTTTGATCACCGAAGTGTCACTCAAGGTCTTGCCAATGGCCCCAGCCGAGGCTTATCTGATGTGCGCACTGCCGCAAGCGCAAGCGCTGAATTTATTGCACCAATGGGGCGGCCAGCCCTTGCCATTGAATGCCAGTTGCTGGGTCAAAGACAAGACCCAAGCGGGCGCGCCAGAGATGTTGTTTGTTCGCTTGCGGGGTGCGTTGGCCGCAGTGCAAGCGGCCAAGCTGCGCATGTCTGCAGATGTTGCCAAGTTGCAAAGTGAGTTGATTGAACAACCGGCTGAATCTGCGGCTCACGATTGGGCCTTGTGCCGAGATCAAGCCTTGCCCTTTTTCACAGAATACAGCACCGCCAAAGACATGGCACTGTGGCGTTTGTCTGTGCCGCAAACAGCGCCTATTTTGAATTTGCCAAACAGTGCCAGCGAGGTCTTCATTGAGTGGCATGGTGCACAGCGCTGGATCTGGGCGCCGCTCAGCGAGGCGCAACCTCTTCGGCAAGCCGCCGCCAAGGTGGGCGGGCAAGCCACTTTGTTTCGGCGGCCTCAGCAAGCCAGTGCCGCCGTGAATGTGAACACGCCGGTTTTTGCGCCACTTGATTCGGTACAGCAACGCATTCAACACGCGCTGAAAAATGAATTCGACCCTGCAGGCATTTTCAGCCCGCGCAGACTGAACGCGTATTTCTGAGGCGCAACATGCAAACCCAACTCGCACCTGAGTTTCAAAACACCCTCATCGGTCAAGAGGCCGAAGCCATTCTGCGCCAATGTGTGCACTGTGGATTTTGCGCGGCCACCTGCCCCACCTATCAATTGATGGGCGACGAGTTAGATGGACCGCGAGGCCGTATCTACCTCATGAAGCAAGTCTTTGAAGGGGCAGAACCCACGCGCAAAACACAGTTGCATTTAGACCGATGCCTGACGTGCCGCAATTGCGAAAGCACATGCCCAAGCGGCGTTGAATACGGCCACCTGGTTGACTTGGGCCGCAAAGTGGTCGATGCCAAAGTACCAAGACCTCTGAAAGAACGCGCACTGCGCTGGGCACTCAAAGAGGGACTGACTTCTGCACTTTTTGCACCTGCCATGAAGTTGGGGCAAAGCGTTCGGGGCCTGTTACCTGCTGCACTGAAAGCCAAAGTACCTGCGCCACAAAATGCGGGTGCATGGCCGCAAGAAACGCACACCCGCAAGGTCTTGATGTTGGCCGGTTGTGTGCAGCCTGCCATGATGCCCAATGTCAATTCAGCCACAGCCCGCGTTCTTAACGCTTGCGGTATTCAGGTTGTCGTGCCGCCTTCCGCGGGCTGTTGTGGTGCCGTCAAATTTCATTTGAACGATCAAGTGGGCGGCCTCGACCACATGCGTCACAACATCGATGCTTGGTGGCCTTGGGTTGAACAAGGCGTGGAAGCCATCGTCATGAATGTTTCGGGTTGCGGCGTGACCGTGAAAGAGTATGGCCATCTGTTGCAACATGATGCGCACTATGCGGCGAAGGCGCGGCGCATTTCTGAACTCACTCGCGACTTGAGTGAGTTGTTGCCCATGTGTTTACCTGAACTTCAAAAGCAATTGAAGCCCGAGCTTGTCGCCCAAACGGGTGTGTTGGCTTATCACCCGCCTTGTACTTTGCAGCACGGCCAACAGCTCAAAGGGGGTGTGGAGTTTCAATTGGGTCAGCTCGGATTTAAGTTGCGCGTGGCTGAAGTTGAATCCCATTTGTGCTGTGGCTCAGCAGGCACTTACTCAGTGCTGCAAGCCGATACGGCGTATGCCTTGCGCGATCGCAAGTTGGGGCATTTAAATCACTTGCAACCCACCGCCATTTTGAGTGCCAACATTGGCTGCATCACTCATTTGCAAAGTGGTGCCGATGTACCGGTTCGGCATTGGGTGGAGTTGGTCGACGAAGTGCTTTCAAAAAGCCAATGACGATGGCTTAAGCGGCCAATGCCGCTTCAATGTCTTGGGCTATTTTCTCGGGCTTGTCCATGGAGGCATAGCGCTTGAGCACGCGGCCATCACGCCCCACCAAAAATTTGGTGAAGTTCCATTTGATGGCCTTGCTGCCCAACAAGCCCGGCGCCTCAGCGCACAACCATTGGTACAGCGGATGCGCTTCGGGGCCATTGACATTCACCTTTTGCATCATGGTGAAACTCACACCGTAATTGACTTGGCAAAAATCGGCAATGACCTGGTTGCTTGCAGGATCTTGGTTACCAAACTGATTGCAAGGGAAACCTAAAACCGCCAAGCCTTGGTCTTTATAAGTTTGGTGTATTTTTTCAAGACCGCCGAATTGAGGCGTGAAACCGCAGGCGCTGGCGGTGTTCACAATGAGCATGACCTTGCCTTGCAATTGACGCAACGCCAAGTCTTGCCCACTCATTTGAACAGCTTCAAAATCGTAAATGGTTTTCATGGCGTGTACCTTGTATGGGGTGATTCAAAGTGGCCATCAACCGTGCAGTTGGTCATTTTTTGCCACGTCCATTAAGTGCTTCAACTCTTCACTGTGGTCTCGCATGTTGCGCTCGTGCCAACGCTTGATGAGCCACATGAAGCCAGCCACCACCAAGCCAAAGGCGGTAATGGCACCGAAGGCAGACAAGCCCATGCCTGTTGAGAAACTGTACATGCCACCCAGCAGCAAAATACAGAGTTGTTCATTGAAGTTTTGAACCGCAATGGACCTGCCAGCGCCCATGAGGTTGTGGCCGCGGTGCTGCAACAATGCGTTCATGGGGACGACCAAAAAGCCACCGAGAGCGCCCAATAAAATCAAGAAAGGCGCTGCAATCCAGACGTTGTCAATGAAGTTCATGCCGACTACGAGCAAGCCCATGCCAATGCCCAAAGGCATCACAAGGGTTGCTTGGTGCAATTTCATTCGCACGGAGGCCACAACGGCACCGACCGCGGTGCCAATGGCAACAACCCCAACCAAACTAGAGGCTTGCGTGGTGGTGTAGCCAAGTGCTGCTGCGCTCCAAGCTAAGACGATGTAACGCAAATTGCCCGAGACCCCCCAAAATAAGGTGGTGGTAGCCAAAGAAATTTGGCCCAAGCGGTCTTTCCAAAGGCGTGTATTGCAAGCCCAAAAATCGGGCAACAGAGCCCATAATTGGGATGGCATTGGGCGCATGGCAACGCCCGTGTCGGGGATTCGTGTGTTGAACCAAGCTGCCAAAGCATAGAAGACGATCAACAACAAAATGGCGGCCTCGGGCGGCGTGTCGATGCCTGTTTCAAAGAACGGTAAGTCAAAGCTTAACAAGTACTCTGCCACATGCGGGCCTACCAATTGCCCGCCAATCAGTACGCCCAAGATGATGGATGCAATGGTCAAGCCTTCAATCCAGCCATTGGCCTTGACCAGTTGCGAGGCCGGCAACAATTCGGTCAAGATGCCGTATTTAGCGGGAGAGTAAGCCGCCGCCCCTAAGCCCACGATGGCATAAGACAGCAAGGGATGCGTGCCAAAGAGCATCATCAAACAGCCCAGCACCTTGATGGCATTGCTGACAAACATGACCTGACCTTTGGGTCTGGAGTCGGCAAACGCCCCCACAAAAGGCGCCAGCACAACGTAAAAAAGGGCGAACATGGGCACCAAAGCGGCGCGTTGCCACTCGTCTCCGCCACTGGTGCGAATGAGTTCAACAGCCGCTACAAAAAGCGCGTTGTCGGCCAGCGAGCTGAAAAACTGGGCCGCCATGATGGTGTAAAAACCGCGCTTCATGAAATCATGCAGTGAATCGACAGGGCATTGGGCCGCAGTCGAAAATATAAAAATTGGGCAAAGCAACAACTGCATTGCAGATGTTGACGTAAGTTTCATTTATATCACGCTCTGAAGTGACACAATCTAGGCTCCAGCCTTTGCGATAGATCTTTGTTTTTAAAACGATTCGAAATGCCTAGACCCATTCAGGCCACCATTGACCTGCAAGCCTTGCGACACAACTTGGCGCTCATTCAAGCAACAGCCCCCGATGCCTTGGTTTGGGGGGTAGTCAAAGCCAATGCTTATGGGCACGGCATTGAAAGAGTTTTCGATGCTTTGCGTGCCGCAGACGGTATTGCACTTCTTGATTTGTCAGAAGCCGAGCGTGTCCGGCAATTGGGCTGGCGCGGCCCTATTCTTTTGCTAGAGGGTATTTTTGAAACACGCGATCTGGAGTTGTGCTCCCGACTTAATGTGTGGCACGTGGTGCATTGCGAAGAGCAAATCGACATGTTGGCCGTTCACAAAACACACCAAGCCCATCGCGTATTCCTCAAAATAAATACGGGTATGAACCGTTTGGGTTTTGCCCCTCAAGCATTTCGAGCTGCTTGGACACGTTTGAATGCACTGCCCCAAGTCGATGAAATTTCGATCATGTCGCACTTCAGCGATGCCGACACCGACAAAGGCATTGCAGCCGCCATGGCTGTCTTTCATGCACACACCCATGACTTATCGGGCGAACGCAGCCTGTCGAACAGCGCTGCCACCTTGCGCCATGCCAAAGATTTAAAGGTCAGGTCAGATTGGGTGCGGCCCGGCATTGCGCTGTATGGCAGCTCGCCTGATCATCCTGCCCATACGGCTGATCAATGGGGTCTGAAAGCGGTCATGAGTTTGAATGCCGCCATCATTGGCGTGCAACATTTACAAGTCGGTGACACAGTGGGCTATGGCTCTTTGTTTGTCGCCGATCGCCCCATGCGAATTGGCGTGGTGGCGTGTGGCTATGCAGACGGTTACCCACGCCACGCACCCACTGGCACGCCCGTTTGCGTCGATGGCGTTCGGACGCGGACACTGGGCCGCGTCAGCATGGACATGATCACCGTTGACATTACCGATTTGCCGCATGCCGACAGAGGCAGTGAAGTCACCTTGTGGGGTCATCCCCAAAAAACCAGCCAGCCATCTGCCGGTGTTTCGATCGATGAGGTGGCCAGTGCGGCTGGCACTGTGGGCTATGAGTTGATGTGTGCCTTGGCAGCACGCGTGCCCGTTGCGGTGTTGGACACGCTTTGAACCTCAAAAAACAAAACACCGTGGCCTTGATGGCCGCCATGGTTTTAATTTTGATTTGGGGCGCTAACTTCAGCGTGCAAAAGTATTTGCTGGACACGCTGTCGCCCAGTGGTTTTTTGCTGGGTCGTTACTTGATCATGCCGACCTGTGCACTGATCATGATGCGCGTCACGCTCGGCAGTTTCTTTCCGCCGATGGCCCGAAAAGATATTCTTGAGTTGGCCAGCTTGGGCTTTGTTGGGCACAGCTTGCATGTGGGCATTGTGTGTTACGGCATTCATTTGTCGACGCCCTTTTCAAGCTCTGTGATCCTAGCGTGTGGCCCCATTTTTACCTTGCTCATTTTGAGATGGAAGGGGCACGAAAAACTTCAGCGCTATCAAGTCTTGGGCGTCACGATCGCCTTCACAGGGGTGTTGCTGTTTCTTTCTGAAAAAATCATGAAAGGTGATTTGCGGGCGACTGGCGGAGACTTGGTCTTGTTTGTGGCCGCTGTTTTATTTTCTTACTACACCGTCCAAGCCAAACCACTGCTTGAAAAGCACGGCAGCATTTTGACCATGGGCTATGCCACCTTGTTGGGCGGCTTGCCCGTCATGCTGTTGTGTATCCCTGCGGGCCTTGAAGCACCTTGGGCCAGCCTGGGTGTGCAGGGGTGGGCGGCCATGGCATGGTCTGTTTTAATTTCTGCCTTTGGTGGCTGGCTTGTTTGGGGCTGGATCAATCAAGTCAGAGGCGTCGCCAGAACAGCCCCTCTGATGTACCTCATGCCACCCGTTGCTGGCTTGTTTGCTTGGGCCATCACGGGTGAGCAATACACCGCAATCAAATTGGTGGGTGCCGCCATTGCCTTGATAGGCGTGGCTTTTGCACAATTTGCCCCTCAGCGGAAAAATCCATCGTAGGCTGTTTTCAAAATCAGAGCGCTGACAACCGCCAAGAAGGCATAGCGTACAAAGCCCGCACCGTGCTTCAGTGCCAGTCGAGTACCCATCAAACTACCAATGACATTGGCCAAGGCCATGGGCACGGCCAAGTGCCACCACACATGGCCCTGCCAAGTGAACAGTGCCAAGGCTGAAAAGTTGGTGGCGGTGTTCAGGAGCTTGGCCGAGGCCGATGCGTTCAAGAAGTCATAGCCCAGCAAACGCACGTAAGCAAAGACAAAAAAGCTGCCAGCGCCTGGTCCAAAAAAACCATCGTAAAAACCGATCAACAAGCCGAACAAAGCGGCTACCAGCGCCTCATGCCGACCTTGAAACCGAGGCTGATGCAACTGCCCCATCTCTTTTTTAGCGACGGTGTAAATCAGCAAGCCCAAAAGCAAAAATGGCAAACCTTTGCGCAAAAAGCTGGGGTCAACTTGAGTGACGGTCCATGCACCACAGGCCGAGCCTAGAAGGCCTGCTGCTGCGGCTGGAAACAAAGCAGCCCAACGCATCTCAACTTTTTTGCTGAACTGATACGTTGAAAATGCCGTGCCCCAAATGGCCGCGCTTTTATTGGTGCCCACCAAAGTGGCAGGCGGTGCTGCGGGAAAGGTGGCAAACAGCGCGGGGATCAAAATAAGACCACCACCACCTACGATGGAGTCGACCATGCCGGCAAACAGCGAGGCCAAGGAGACGATCAGTATTTCCATCAAAAAAAAGCGCCGCTTTCGCGACGCTTGTAAAAAGTCACATCTCGTTTAGGATGTTTATGTTCGATTGGTTTGGGTGTCTCCTCTGCCCTCAAAACGAACCCAAACAGCAGTTCATCGAGTGAATGAAATGTACAAGGCTGCATCAGACATTGCCATCAGGGATTTCCCGCGGCAAACCCCTGCGCATCTTTGGCCATCCAGTGCGCCGCTTTTTCAGCAATCATGAGGGTGGGGCTGTTGGTATTGCCACTGGTAATGCTTGGCATCACACCTGCATCAACCACCCTTAGGCCGCGAATGCCGCGAACTTGTAAGTGGCTGTTGACCACCGCCATGGGGTCGTCTTCGCGGCCCATGCGGGTGGTGCCCACAGGGTGAAAAATGGTGCTGGCAATGTCACCGGCCAGTTTTGCCAATTCTTCATCCGATTGGTATTGAATCCCTGGCTTGTACTCTTCGGGTTCAAAGGCGGCCATGGCAGGTTGCGACATGATGCGCCGAGTGACGCGCAAACTGTCTGCCGCCACTTTCCGGTCTTCTTCGGTGCTTAAATAATTGGGCGCAATGGCGGGCGGCACCTTGAAGTCGGGACTCTTCAAAGTCACGCTGCCACGACTGCTTGGGTTTAAATTGCAGACGCTGGCGGTGATGGCGGGAAATTTGTGCAGAGGTTCACCAAATGCGTCCAAACTCAAAGGCTGCACATGGTATTGGATGTTGGCCCATTCACGCGCTGGATCGCTTTTGGTGAACGCGCCCAATTGGCTGGGCGCCATGCTCATGGGCCCCGACCTCGACATGGCATATTCCAAACCAATTTTGGCCTTGCCCCACCAGCTGTTGGCCAAGGTATTCAAAGTTTTGGCATGCTTCACTTTGTAAACAGAGCGAATTTGCAAATGGTCTTGTAAATTGGCACCAACGCCAGGCAAATCGTGCGTCACTTCCACACCGCTTTGCTTCAAGCTGTTGGCAGCACCAATACCAGAGAGTTGCAAAATTTGAGCAGAGCCGATGCTGCCTGCACTCAGAGCCACTTCGCGCGTGGCAGTGGCAGTCACCAGTTGCTGACCATCCCACACTTTCACACCCGTGCACCGTTTGCCGCCATCGGCATCGGTTTCAATGACCAAACCTGCTACTTGTGCTTGTGTCCAAAGCTCAAAGTTGGGGCGAGCATAACAAGTGGGCCTTAAAAACGCTTGCGCGGTATTCCAGCGCCAGCCGCTTTTTTGATTCACTTCAAAATAGCCCACACCTTCATTGTTGCCTTGATTGAAGTCACTTGAAGCCGGCACGCCTGCTTGTTGCGCGGCTTGTGCAAAGGCATCTAAAACGCCCCAACTTAAGCGCTGTTTTTCGATCCGCCACTCGCCACCCGCTTTGCGTGCTTTGAGGATTCTGAAGTATTCGGCCGAAGCGGCATCGTCGTGCGCTTGCGGATTTAACAAGCCCGAAGGCACCCCGTGCGCGCCATGTGTTTCAGTGGCGCCATGGTGGTGGTCTTCGTGGAATTTGAAGTAGGGCAGGCATTGATCCCAGCGCCACTGCGGGTCGTCAGTGATGGCGGCCCATTGGTTGTAATCGCGCGACTGGCCGCGCATGTAAATCATGCCGTTGATGCTGCTGCAACCTCCCAGCACTTTGCCTCGAGGGTATCGCAGGGTTCTGCCGTTCAAACCTTTGGCCGCTTCCGTTTCGTAAAGCCAATCGGTGCGAGGATTGCCAATGCAATACAAATAACCAACGGGAATGTGTATCCAGTGGTAATCATCGCGCTTGCCAGCTTCGATCAGCAAAACACGTTTGCTGGCATCGGCCGATAAGCGATTGGCCAAGAGACATCCTGCAGTGCCAGCACCGACGATGATGTAGTCAAAAGTGCTGTCGTTCATGGCGCTCCGAAAAGGTCAGAATCTGACTTACTTGGACGTTGGCATGGCGAACTCGGCGCCTTTGCCAATGCTCTCAGGCCAGCGCTGCATGATGGATTTTTGCTTGGTGTAAAAGCGCACGCCTTCTTCGCCATAGGCGTGCATGTCGCCAAACAAACTGCGTTTCCAACCACCAAAACCATGCCAAGCCATGGGCACTGGAATCGGCACATTGATGCCCACCATGCCCACTTGAATTCGGCGCGAGAACTCGCGCGCCACATGGCCATCGCGCGTGAAGCAACTCACGCCATTGCCAAACTCATGGTCATTGATGATTTGAATGGCGGCGCCCAAATCTTTCACGCGAACACATGCCAAGACGGGACCAAAAATTTCTTCTTTGTAAATCTTCATGTCGGTGCTGACATGGTCAAACAAGGTGCCGCCTAACCAGAAACCGTGGTCGCAGCCTTCGCCTGCTTTGGCGCCATCAAACTGACGGCCATCGACCAACAATTGTGCGCCTTCGGCGACGCCCGCATCGATATAACCGGTGATGCGTTGCTTGGCAGCTGCCGTGACAATGGGGCCCATTTCTGCCGCCAAATTGGTGCCACTCAACACTTTCAGTGCGCGAGTTTTTTCAAGCAACAAGGGCATGAGGCGCTCGGCCACATCGCCCACCAAAACGGCCACGCTGATGGCCATGCAGCGCTCGCCGGCCGAGCCGTATGCGGCGCCTATGAGGGCATCGACGGCTTGGTCAATGTCTGCGTCAGGCATGACGACCATGTGGTTCTTGGCGCCGCCCAAGGCTTGCACCCGTTTGCCATGGCGTGCGCCGTTTTCATAGAGGCTGTTGGCAATGGGGGTAGAGCCAACAAAGCTGACTGCTTTGACATCAGGATGGGCGACCAAGGCATCTACGGCTTCTTTGTCGCCTTGCACCACATTGAAAACACCACTGGGCAAGCCGGCTTGGTGAAGAAGTTCTGCCATGAACAAGCTGGGGCTGGGGTCCAATGGGCTTGGCTTTAAGACAAAGGTGTTGCCACAGGCAATGGCCACCGGAAACATCCACATGGGCACCATGACTGGAAAGTTAAAGGGCGTGACGCCCGCCACAACACCCAGTGGCTGGCGCAATGTCCAGTTGTCGATGCCGGTAGAAACTTGATCGGTAAAGTCGCCTTTGAGCAATTGCGGAATGCCGCAGGCAAACTCGACAATGTCGATGCCGCGCGTGACTTCACCTTGCGCATCTGTGAAGACCTTGCCGTGTTCGGCGGTGATCATGTGAGCCAGTGTGTCGCGGTGAAGGTTGAGCAACTCCAGAAACTTGAACATCACACGTGCGCGCCTCAAGGGCGGTGTGTCGGCCCACGCGGGAAACGCAGTTTGAGCTGCGGCGACGGCTTGGTCAACATCTTGTGTAGTGGCCAAACTCACGCGGCCTGTGACTGCACCCGTGGCGGGATTGAAAACGTCTTGAGCACGGGAGGAGGAACCCGAGACCTTGTGACCAGAAATGAAATGAGCAATGGTAGAGACAGTCATGGGAAATCCTAAGGCCTAAAAACAGTGAGGAGTGAGCAGCAAAGATGGTGAATGTTAATCGTTCTTGGCCGACTCGGTGGCTGGGTGGCGGCGCCTGAACATGCCCCAACCTTCCATGTGGAGTACGCAATCGCCATGTTGGTTGTGCATTTCCCATTGGGTTCTTACCAAGCCCACGTCGGGTTTGGAGCGCATGGGCCTAGATTCCAAAATTTTGTGTTTCAAGCGCAAGGTGTCGTTGGGCAAGACCGGTTTTTTCCATTGCAAGTTTTCAAGCCCAGGCGACCCTAGACTGGCTGCCTCGTGCAAAAAGTTGGTCACCATCAAGCGCATCGCCATGGCACAGGTATGCCAACCGCTGGCGCACAAGTCACCAAACACAGAAGCCTTGGCCGCCTCATCGTTCAAGTGAAAGGGTTGCGGGTCAAATTGGGTTGCAAATGCAATGATCTCTTCGCGAGTGGGTGTGATGGACCCCAAATCTCGTTCACTGCCGGGCTGCATGTCTTCCCAGTAATAGCGAATGGTGCGAGCGCTCTCAGATGACATTAACGGCCCCCCGAGACATCGACCAAACTCATGGTGGTGTAGCTGGCCTCGTCGGACAGTAACCACACAATGGCCTGTGCAACTTCCATGGCGCTGCCGCCGCGTTTGGCTGGCACCAAATGCTCCAAGTCTTTCACGCGATTAGGAAGTCCGCCAGAGGCATGAATTTCGGTGTCAATCAGGCCTGGACGGATGGCGTTGACGCGAACGCCTTCGCCCGCAACTTCCTTGGCCAAACCCAGTGTGAAACTGTCAATGGCACCCTTGGCGGCTGCGTAATCCAAGTATTGACCAGGCGAGCCCAAGCGGGCGGCCGCGCTCGAGAGATTCACAATGCTGCCGCCTTGGCCGCCGTGTCGGGTGCTCATTTGCAAGATGGCTTCCCGCGCGCACAGCATGGAGCCGAGAACGTTGATGTCAAACATTCTGCGCCAGCGCGCCATGCTCATTTCATCCAAACGTGCAGACACGTCCACGACGCCCGCATTGTTGACCAAGCCTTGAAGGGGCCCCAATTCGGACCGAACTTTGTGGAACATGGCCAGAACCTGTTCTTCGTTCGCCACATCGGCTTGCACAGAGATGGCCTGGCCGCCTGCAGCTTTAATTTGCTGAACGATAGCTTCTGCAGCTTGGGCATTGGCGCTGTAATTGACAGCCACATCCCAGCCCTTTTGCGCGGCCAAAATACAGGTGGCAGCACCGATGCCACGGCTGCCTCCGGTGACCAATAAAACTTTGCGCATGGCTTGTCTCCTGCAGAAATGTGGCCAAACTGTTAAAACAGCTGACTGTTGGTTAATTTAACTGCGCAGATTACCTTATGTAGGAGTATTTTGTGAGTCACTCAGTCGACTATTATTTTGCCCCCCAAAGCCCATGGGCTTACTTGGGGCATCAACGTTTTCAAAACATTCTCAAAAAATCTGGCGCCGCTGTGCGAGTCATGCCCTTTGATTTGGGGGGCAAGGTATTTCCCATTTCTGGGGGCTTACCCTTGGGGCAAAGAGCGCCACAGCGACAAGCGTACCGTTTGACGGAACTAGAGCGCTTTAGCAAATGGTTGGGTGCACCCTTGCATCTCAAGCCCACTTTTTTTCCCGTCAGCGGTGACGATGCTGCCAAATTGATCATTGCTGTCGACATGGCGGTGGGTGCCGATGCGGCCATGAACATCAGCGGCGCCATTCTGTCGGCGGTTTGGTCGCAGCAGCGCAACATCGCTGATGAAAAAACCTTGGTCGAACTGCTCCATGAGCAGCACTTGCCAGCGTCTTGCTTAGAGCAGACGTACAGCCAAGCGGTCCACGAGCGCTATGAGTCCTATACGCAAATGGCCATTGATGCCGGCGTTTTCGGCGCACCCAGTTATGTGTTGGCTGGCGAAATTTTTTGGGGCCAAGATCGGCTTGATTTTGTTGAGCGCGCGCTCGCAGTTTAAATATTTGAAGGAGAAGTTCATGGGTTCATTCATCCACCTTGCTGCGGCCGATGGTACGCAAGTTCCCGCTTATGTGGCGCAACCCACCACCCCCGCCAAAGCTGCGGTGGTGGTGATTCAAGAAATCTTTGGCGTCAATGCGCACATTCGGGAAGTTGTCGATGCTTATGCCAGTGCAGGCTATCTGGCCATTGCTCCCGCCATGTTCCACCGTGTGCAAGCCAATGTAGAACTGGGTTATGCAGAGGCCGACATGGGCCTTGGCATGGGCCTTAAAACCGCCGTTGAGGCCTTGCCTGCGCCTGGCGCTATGCAAGACGTTCAGGCAGCCATAGACCATGCGCACAAAACTTGCGGCGGCAAAGTGGGCATCGTGGGTTATTGCTGGGGTGGCCTGCTGACTTGGCGCTCCGCGTGCATGCTCCAGGGTTTGTCGGCTGCTGCGCCTTATTACGGTGGTGGCATGACCACCGAGGCCGAGTCGGCTAGGCAAGCCAAAGTGCCTGTCATGGCGCACTTTGCTGAAGAAGACAAGTGGATTTCTATGGATTCAGTGAGTGCCTTCAAAGCCGCGCACCCCAAGGCACAGGTGTTTACGTATGCCGCCCATCACGGGTTCAATTGCAATCACCGCGGTGCCTGGGAAGCTCAATCGGCGGCATTGGCCAAAGAAAGAACTTTGGCGTTTTTCAAAACGCATCTGGGTTGAGGCGCTCGGTGAAATTATCGGCCTGATCGAGCCAAATAACGCTTGCGCCAAAAAAACCAAGCCAAAGAAGACGCGATCAGTGCCATGGTGCTCAGCGTGAACCAAAAGCCAGCCTGATCATGCATGAGCGGAATGACATCGAAGTTCATGCCGAAGATGGCCGCGATCAAATTCAAGGGCAGAAAAATGGCGGTGATGGAAGTCAGGGTTCGCATGGTTTCGTTGGTGCGATTGCTTTGCGCATTGAAGTGAATTTGCACGGCAGTTTCAATGCTTTGTTCTAAGCGCCGCACATGATGGACCACGCGGTCAATGTGTTCAAGCACATCACGGCTGCGCACTTTGAGAATTTCATGCTCTTTGATCAAAGAGTTGGAAATGGGTGGCACCCAAGTGTTCAAGGACTCCAGCCAATCTTGCATGGCACTGCTTTGGTCTTCGCAAATTTCGTCGAGGTGGTGCAAAGAAAGACGCGCCTCTAGCAAGGCAGACCAATTGTTAAATCGCGTCTCTGGGTTGATGAGTTCAGCTTGCCAATGATCCAGTTGGCGCGTGAGATCACGTCGCAAATCCAAATAGGCATCGACCACTTGACTGATCATTCGAAGCATCAAGTCGGCTGGACTGACAGGAATGCCTCTGGCGCCAATGGAGCGATTGTCCATGGCCCCTTGTTCTGCGACGTGGTCGGCAGCCTGGCCCGTTGTTGAGTTGGCTTGTGAAGCTTTGCTTGCCGACATCAGTCGCGAAGCATAAGCCTCGCGAATTGCACAGTCTTCTGGATGAAGTGTGAGCAATACGTTGTCAAAAATGGCAAACCCAATGGGGCTTGTGTCGACCCGCCTCAGGGCGGGTGGGCCGCTGAGCTTGGCTTTTATTTTTTGTTGGGCAGGAACTTGAGCGTTTTCTGTTTCCCGGTTTGCGCTGGCCAAGCGCCTAAAAACCAAAATATCGTAGTACGAGGTTAAGTCAAAACGCGAAGGAAGTTGGCTGTTCAACAAATCAGAGACATGCAGGTCAAGCAGGTTGTGCCCATTCAATTGGTAAAGGGCTTGTTGAACTTGAGCCTGCTCCGTTTGGAAAAAAGTGCGTGAACACGCGACCCACACAAAACCGTTATCAGGCAGCGTTCTGGGCAAGGACAATGCTTCTTGGACGTGTTGTCCTGATACCGTGAAAACGCGCATATTGGAGCTTGCGGTTGGGGCGATCAGGCCCGTGCTAAAAGGCGCGCAGCGTCGCGGGCAAAGTAAGTCAAGACGCCATCTGCCCCAGCACGTTTAAACGCCAACAAGCTCTCCATCATGACCCCATCGTGGTCAAGCCAGCCATTTTGGGCGGCTGCTTTGAGCATGGCGTATTCGCCAGAAACTTGGTAGGCAAACGTGGGCACACCAAACTCATCTTTGACGCGCCGCACCACGTCCAAATAAGGCATGCCGGGTTTGACCATGACCATGTCGGCACCCTCGGCGATGTCAAGCGCCACTTCGCGCAATGCTTCGTTGGTATTGCCGGGGTCCATTTGGTAAGTTTTTTTGTTGCCCTTGCCAAGATTGGCGGCAGAGCCTACAGCGTCGCGAAAGGGGCCGTAAAAAGAGCTGGCATATTTGGCGCTGTAAGCCATGATTTGCGTATGCACATGGCCCTTGTTTTCAAGGGCTTGTCGAATGGCGCCAATGCGGCCATCCATCATGTCGCTGGGAGCCACCATGTCAACGCCGGCATCGGCTTGCACCATGGCTTGCTTGACCAATTGCGAAAGCGTCAGGTCGTTCAAGATGTAGCCATCATCGTCTAGCCAGCCATCTTGTCCGTGGCTGGTGAAAGGATCTAAGGCCACGTCGGTCATGATGCCCAGCTCGGGAAAATTCTTTTTCAGAGCACGAACCACGGTGGGCACCAAACCCTCTGGGTTCAGTGCTTCGTTGCCATAGGGGTCTTTCAATGCGCTGTCGATGACGGGGAAAAGTGCCATGACAGGAATGCCTAATTTCACGCAGTCTTCTGCGACGGGCATTAACAAATCCAAACTCAAGCGCTCGACGCCTGGCATGGAGCCAACGGCTTGGCGTTGATTCTGGCCGTCTAGGACAAAGACAGGATAAATCAGATCATCGGCAGTGAGTTGATGCTCACGAACCAAGCGCCGCGAATAATCGGTGCGACGCAAACGACGTGGGCGACTTAAGGGGTAGGGAGTGTGTATCAGTGTCATTTGAAAATTGTGCCTGATCTTTGCCCGATTGGGCGCATTTCACGAGCTTCTTTGGCAAGAAATTTAAGCCCCATCCCGTTAGCCAACTTGTGCCCAATTCTCCGACGGGGCTACACTCAGGGCATGCTCTGGATCAAAGCCTTTCACATCGTTTTCGTGGCCAGCTGGTTTGCCGGCCTGTTTTATTTGCCTCGAATATTTGTCAATTTGGCCATGGTGCCAGATGACTCTGAGGCAGAGTACGCCAGGCTCTTGCTGATGGCCAGAAAACTTTTGCGCTTCACCACCTTGTTGTCAGTGCCGGCCATCGCCTTGGGCGTTTGGCTATGGTGGGGGGTTGGCATTGGATGGGGGCCGGGCAATGCTTGGATGCATGCCAAATTGGCCTTGGTTCTCTTGATTGTGGGCTACCACCATTTCTGCGGCCGTATTTTGAAAAATTTTGAGGCCAAGCAAAACGTGCACAGCCATGTTTGGTTCCGCTGGTTCAATGAGGCGCCCGTCTTGATGTTGGTGGCGGTTGTCATCTTGGTCGTCGTGAAACCTTTTTAACCAACCCAGCCAGATGAAAAAGACAGCGGCATGGCCTTTGGCAGCAATCTATGCCGCGTTGATCATCTACGCCAGCCTGTATCCGTTTCAAAACTGGCGATCACAAGGGGTCGATTGGACGGCATTTTTGTGGGCCCCTTGGCCGCGGTATTGGACAGGCTTTGACATTCTCTCTAACGTTTTGGGTTATGCCCCTTTAGGCTTCATCGTGGCCCTGGCGCTACAACGAAGCGCCAGGCACTTGCCTGCCGTGGGTTTGACCTTGGCATTGGGCTCTGTGCTTTCACTTGGCATGGAAAGCTTGCAGCTCTTTTTGCCAGCACGGGTTCCCTCCAACGTCGATTGGGGCTTGAACAGCGCCGGAACGTTGGCAGGTGCAAGCGCGGCTTGGACCTTGGAGCGATTTGGATTTCTAGACCGCTGGAGTCGTTTTAGAGCCAACTGGTTTGCGCCAGATGCCCAAGGCTCATTGGTGCTGCTTGCCTTGTGGCCCATCGCATTGCTCTTCCCTGCGCCAATTCCCATGGGTTTGGGTCAGGTTTTAGAACGTGCCGAAGACGCATTGGCCTTGTTGTTGCAAGAAACACCCTGGCTAGATTGGTTGCCTGTGCGCGAAGTTGAATTGCAACCCTTGCTGCCGGTTTATGAAATTTTGTGTGTCAGCCTTGGCCAGTTACTGCCTTGCCTGCTGGCGTTCAGCCTGATACGCCATTTGCATCAAAAAGCAGTGGCTTGGTTTGTCTTGACGGGCTGCGGGCTGTTGTTCACAGGCTTGTCTGCCGCTTTGACTTATGGCCCTTCACATGCTTGGGGTTGGTTGAATGAGCCCGTGCAACTGGCGCTGGTCATTGCTGCTGTTGTGGCGTGGCCCATGATGTGGCGAACAGAAAAAACACTTCAAGTTTTGGCCTTGGTCGGGCTGGTTTTACAACTCACCCTGCTCAACAACGCGTCGGCCAACGCTTACTTTTCCTTGACCTTGCAAAATTGGGAGCAAGGTCAGTTCATTCGCTTCCATGGCCTGATTCAGTGGCTGGGGTGGTTATGGCCTTTTGCGTTGCTGGTTTATTTGATGCGCTGTTTGTCTGCCGCGCGCCCCACTAAAATGCAAGCATGAGTGAATCTAAACCTGCCCCATCAGATGTCGTGCAAACGATTTCGCCCGCCAAGCCTTATTACGAACGCCATATTTTTTTCTGTTTGAATGAAAGAAAAAGTGGCGAAGCTTGTTGCTCACAGCAAGGGGCTCAGGCGGCCTTTGACCATTGCAAAGCGCGCATCAAGAGTCTGGGACTTTCTGGCCCGGGTCAAGTGCGGGTGAACAAAGCAGGATGCCTAGACCGTTGTGCAGGGGGGCCGGTTGCCGTGGTCTACCCAGAGGGAACTTGGTACAGCTTTGTCGACAACGCTGACATCGATGAAATCGTTGAAAGCCACTTAAAGAATGGGCAGCCCGTCACCCGATTGATCACGCCGCCTGACGTTGGGCGCTGATGAATTCCGCAACGCAGAACATGCAACTGCAAGGCCCTTCAGGTCGTTTGGAAGGCTTGTGTGACGTGCCAGAGGGCGGCGCTTTCAAGGGGACCGTCGTCATTGCGCATCCACACCCATTGTTTGGCGGCACGATGCAAAATAAAGTGGTTCAAACGCTGGCCAAAGCCTTTGCCCAAAACGGCTGGCGCGCCATTCGCTTTAATTTTCGAGGTGTAGGTGCAAGTGAGGGCGTCTACGACGAAGGCCGCGGTGAAGTTGACGACCTGATGAGCGTGATAAAGGCCACTTGTGAAACGATGCAGCCGATGGCTCTTGCGGGATTTTCATTTGGCGCTTTTGTCACCAGCCATGCCCTTGCTCGCTTATCGCCCGCCAACAAGCTCGAAAAATTGGTCTTCGTCGGTACCGCCGCTTCGCGCTTTGAAGTGGCAACCGTGCCGACGGAGTTGCACGATAAAACCTTGGTCTTGCATGGTGAAGTGGACGACACCGTGCCTTTGGCAAGCGTCATGGATTGGGCTCGGCCGCAGTCTTTGCCGGTCACGGTCATACCTGGGGTTGAACATTTCTTTCACGGACAGTTGCCTTTGCTTCGGCAACTGGTCAGTCGCCACTTGCAGACTTGATTGCTTAAAAATCCCAACATGACATTGTTATTTTCTAAATTTTGCCGAAGCGCCTTCAGGCCCTTGCTTGCTTTCACTTTCACGGCTTTTGCTTGGGTGCCCTTGCAAGCGCATGCGCAGAGTTCTCCGCCTGAGGCGCCTGAAATTGCGGCGAAGGCGTATTTGTTGCTCGACGTCACCGCCAATCAAATCTTGGCTTCCCGCGACTTAGACATGCCCGTAGAGCCGGCCTCCCTCACCAAGCTCATGAGCGCTTATCTGGTGTTTGATGCCTTGAAGTCGAAAAAAATCGACATGAAACAAACATTGAGCGTGAGTGAACGCGCTTGGAAAATGCCAGGCTCGCGAATGTTCATTGACCCCAAAATGAAGGTGCCAGTTGAAGACTTGATCAAAGGGATGATTGTTCAATCGGGCAATGACGCCACCATGGCGCTGGCCGAGGGCGTGGGCGGCACGGCCGAACGCTTTGTTCAGATGATGAACGAGCAGGCCAAGGTGCTGGGGATGAATAGCACCAGTTACAAAAATCCCGAAGGCTTGACCGAAGCGGGACACACCACCACAGCGCGCGACTTGGCCACCTTGTCGATGCGTTTGCTGCATGACTTTCCCGAATATGTCGGTACGTATGCCATTAAAAAATACCGCTACCCTGGCACACCGGCTGCCAATGACAGCAACCGCAATTTGCTGCTGTTTAAAGACCCCACGGTAGATGGCTTGAAAACCGGCCATACCAACGCGGCAGGCTACTGTTTGGTGGCAACGGCCAAACGTGATTTCCCCAATGTGGGCTCGCGCCGTTTGATGGCCATTGTGCTTGGCACCAGCAGTGAAATTGCAAGAGCCAATGAAGCTCAAAAACTGCTCAACTGGGGCTACACCGCTTTTGAAGCCGTGAAATTGTTTGACGCCGGCCAAGCGGTGGCCACGCCCGCTATTTGGAAAGGCAAGGCTTCGACAGTCAAATTGGGTCGCGCCGATGCGCTCGTGGTGGCCGTTCCAACGGGCTCTGCTGCCCAAATTAAAACGCAACTGGCCCGGCCAGACCCATTGGTGGCGCCAGTCACCAAAGGTCAGACCATCGGCAGCCTCAAAGTATTCCGAGGCGAGCAATTGTGGGTTGAGATGCCTTTGCAGGCCTTGGACGCTGTGGAGCAGGCGGGCGTGTTGGGCCGTGCCTGGGATGCCTTGCGTTTATGGATCAAGTAAGAAAAGTTGGTGCTTGCAAACTTTGATATAGAGGCAGCGGCAGAATAATTTTTTGCCTTGTTCCTGTTCCAGCGCTATACTAGAAGGCTTTTCCGCATTTGGAGCGGAGAAGATTCTTTTGTTCATTCCAAACGTTTAGGGACGTTTTTTTAAATGCCAACCATCAATCAATTGGTGCGTCAGGGGCGCGAGGTCGAAAAGACCAAGTCAAAAAGCCCTGCGATGCAAAACTCTCCGCAGCGCCGCGGTGTGTGCACCCGTGTGTACACCACGACGCCTAAAAAACCTAACTCTGCTCTGCGTAAAGTTGCCAAAGTGCGCTTGACCAATGGCTTCGAGGTGATCTCCTACATCGGTGGTGAAGGCCACAATTTGCAGGAACACTCCGTGGTGTTGGTCCGTGGTGGTCGTGTGAAAGACTTGCCTGGTGTGCGTTATCACATCGTGCGTGGTTCACTCGATTTGCAAGGTGTGAAAGACCGCAAGCAATCGCGTTCTAAATATGGCGCTAAGCGCCCGAAGAAAGCTTAAGTTAGCTTTCAAAAAAAGGTGTTGTTCTGGTTTTTAGACGAGCTGGTTCAACGTAGTGACTCCCTGTTGGAGTCGAGTAAGTGCAAGTTCAAAATGAATTTGCGGGGTGTCTGGATCGGACGTCCAGCCATCAAACTGAAGCAAAGAGGTGAAATATGCCACGTCGTCGTGAAGTCCCTAAACGTGAAATCCTGCCGGATCCCAAGTTCGGTAATGTCGAGCTCTCCAAGTTCATGAATGTGATCATGGAAGGCGGCAAAAAAGCGGTTGCCGAGCGCATCATTTATGGTGCTTTGGAAAACATGGAAAAGAAAACGGGCAAAGACCCCGTTGAACTTTTCTCAATCGCCATCAACAACGTCAAGCCCATGGTGGAAGTTAAATCCCGCCGCGTGGGTGGTGCCAACTACCAGGTGCCCGTTGAAGTTCGCCCTATCCGTCGCTTGGCTTTGTCCATGCGTTGGATCAAAGAAGCGGCCCGCAAGCGTGGTGAAAAATCCATGGCTTTGCGTTTGGCCAACGAGTTGCTCGAGGCCAATGAAGGCCGCGGCGGCGCGATGAAAAAGCGTGATGAAGTGCACCGTATGGCTGAAGCCAACAAAGCCTTCTCACACTTCCGCTTCTAAATTCCACAGGTTGTCGTGCGGCCTTGCGCTGCGCTGTCAACCGACCGCAAAGCCCTGTAGAGACCCTGCAGGGCATTTGTATTTTTTGTTTTAACTGAATTCCAAGAGGTTGATCATGGCTCGCATAACTCCCATCGAGCGCTATCGCAATATCGGTATCTCCGCGCACATTGACGCAGGAAAAACCACGACCACCGAGCGTATTCTTTTTTACACTGGTGTGAATCACAAAATTGGTGAAGTGCATGATGGCGCCGCCACCATGGACTGGATGGAGCAAGAGCAAGAGCGTGGCATCACGATCACCTCTGCTGCGACCACTTGTTTTTGGAAGGGCATGGACGGCTCTTACGAAGACCACCGCATCAACATCATTGACACGCCCGGCCACGTTGACTTCACCATTGAAGTTGAGCGTTCTATGCGCGTGCTTGACGGCGCTTGCATGGTTTACTGTGCAGTGGGCGGCGTGCAACCTCAGTCTGAAACCGTGTGGCGTCAGGCTAACAAGTACAAAGTACCTCGTTTGGCCTTCGTCAACAAGATGGACCGCACCGGTGCCAACTTCTTCAAAGTGGTTGAGCAGATGAAGTTGCGCTTGAAAGCCAACCCAGTGCCTATCGTCATTCCTATCGGCGCTGAAGAAAACTTCACCGGCGTGGTTGACCTGCGCAAAATGAAAGCCATCATCTGGGATGAAGCGTCTCAGGGCATGAAGTTCACCTTCGAAGAAATCCCCGCCAACTTGGTCGAATTGGCCAAAGAGTGGCGCGAGAAGATGGTGGAAGCTGCTGCTGAAGCCAACGAAGAACTCATGAACAAGTACCTCGAAGAAGGTGACTTGACGGAAGAAGAAATCACTGCTGGTTTGCGCATGCGCACCATCAACAGCGAAATTCAGCCCATGTTGTGCGGCACCGCCTTCAAGAACAAAGGCGTACAGCGCATGCTCGACGCGGTCTTGGACCTGATGCCTTCGCCACTGGACGTGAAAGCCATCAAAGGTTTCGACGAAGACGAAAAAGAAATCACGCGCAAGGCAGACGACAACGAAAAATTCGCCGCCTTGGCTTTCAAACTGATGACCGACCCCTTCGTCGGCCAACTCACTTTCGTGCGCGTTTATTCTGGCGTTCTGAAAAAAGGCGACACCGTTTACAACGCGGTGCGCGGCAAGAAAGAGCGTATCGGTCGTATCGTGCAAATGCACGCCAACAACCGTGAAGAAGTAGACGAAATCCGCGCTGGCGACATCGCGGCTTGCGTGGGTTTGAAAGACGTCACCACCGGCGAAACGTTGTGCGACCCCAATGCGGTCATCACTTTGGAACGCATGGTGTTCCCCGACTCCGTCATTCGTCAGGCTGTCGAACCTAAGACCAAAGCCGACCAAGAAAAAATGGGCATGGCGCTGTCACGTTTGGCCGCTGAAGATCCTTCTTTCCGCGTTCAAACCGACGAAGAATCTGGCCAAACCATCATTGGTGGCCAAGGTGAATTGCACCTCGAAATCATTGTCGACCGCATGAAGCGTGAATTTGGCGTTGAAGCCAACGTGGGCAAGCCGCAAGTGGCTTACCGCGAAACCATTCGCAAGACGGTTGAAGAAGCCGAAGGCAAATTCGTGCGTCAGTCTGGCGGTAAAGGTCAGTACGGTCACGTGGTCTTGAAGGTCGAGCCTCAAGAAGCCGGCAAAGGTTTTGAATTTGTTGACGCCATCAAGGGCGGCGTGGTTCCTCGTGAATACATCCCTGCCGTTGAAAAAGGCGTGATCGAAGCTTTGAGCCAGGGCGTGTTGGCGGGCTACCCCGTTGTTGACGTCAAAGTCACATTGCACTTCGGCTCCTACCACGACGTTGACTCCAACGAAATGGCTTTCAAAATGGCTGCCATCTTTGGTTTCAAAGACGGTTGCCGCAAAGCCAGCCCCGTCATCTTGGAACCCATGATGGCTGTTGAAGTTGAAACACCTGAAGACTACGCCGGTAACGTGATGGGCGACTTGTCCTCACGCCGCGGCATGGTGCAGGGCATGGACGACATGGTCGGCGGTGGCAAAGCCATCAAAGCCGAAGTGCCATTGTCCGAAATGTTCGGCTACTCCACCACATTGCGCTCGATGTCACAAGGCCGCGCCACGTACACGATGGAATTCAAGCACTACGCTGAAGCGCCACGTAACGTTGCAGAAGCTATTGTGGCTTCAAGGGCAAAATAATTGGTTTGCGGGACTGATCAAAATGCGAAGCGTTTTGCTCTGTCCCCAACTCATCAATCTTCCCTCACAGGATAGAAAAAAGAAAACCTGTCTGCGATCCAGTGCCACGCTGTCCCCGTGCGGTGTGAACAAGCAATTGGATGCAAACATAAAACCACAACACGGGCATTGTTCTTTGGAGAATTGAAATGGCAAAAGAGAAATTTGAGCGGACAAAACCGCACGTCAACGTTGGCACGATTGGTCACGTTGACCACGGCAAAACAACTTTGACAGCTGCTATCACCACGGTGTTGGCGGCCAAGTTTGGTG
>Ga0214921_10000759_pt1 | contig 57920 bp, 47 predicted proteins | sample LL1505_MetaG_FD_177992 | JGI IMG/M metagenome (GOLD analysis project Ga0214921, IMG submission 177992) | Freshwater microbial communities from Lake Lanier, Atlanta, Georgia, United States - LL-1505 | ecosystem: Environmental > Aquatic > Freshwater > Lake | place: USA: Georgia | collected... | reverse complement strand
ATAAAACGGAACCTAGAATGATTTATGAGTATCCCCATCCGTCAAATGTGGATACGCGGACGTATCGCGATAAAAATGATGTTTGTTACGGATATTCTGCGAAGGAGGTGAACTGTGACCAGAATGAAGCGACGATTCGGCCATATCCTGTGCAGACCTAAGGACGCTATAAGCTCTTGTCTAAAGGCGCTAAGCCTTTGACCTAAGGGCGCTATAAGCTCTTGTCTGAAGGCGCTAAGCCTTTGTCCTAAGGGCGCTATAAGCTCTTGTCTAAAGGCGCTAAGCCTTTGACCTAAGGGCGCTTAGGAAAGAATCTCTTTCTCTGTCCAATAATCGCCCCAGTTCTCGCCTTCTCCTGTTCCTCCTCCGTAATCACCGAGGTCGTAGGATTCGTGTCCGCCGCCGCCTCCGCAGCCGATCCTTCGCGGAACTGGTAGCGGAGTGTTTCCAGGGCGAGACCCACAGCATTTTCTCCCGTCCACTTGGAAGGATCCAGGCACTCCTTCGTCCGCTCACCCACACCTGTACCCGAAGGACCTGGGCGCACATCGGCAAACACGAGGGCGTCCGTTCCAGTCTTCAAGAGTTTCTCCTTGAGTTCGGGATGCTGTTGATACACCGCAGTTAAGATGCGCAACCAAAGACCTTTTACGTCCTTTGGTTGCTTTTCCAACTTCTTCGTAAAGAATTGAATGGAGCGCGTAGAGCGTGTATTCATGATCGCCTTTTTCATCTGTTCCAAACCGGCTTCCGATGCCCGCTGATACTCGTACGCCTGGTAGGCCGACGAGTACCGCACGGAATCTACTGTGAAGTCAGTCGGCCAGAACGGCGACAGAAACCCATTATTGTCATCATCCACCTCACGGAAGATTCTCGCCCAGCGCCCATCACGAAGTTTCTGCCGAACAGCCGCATCCGAGGGTACCGACTCTTCCATGGGAGCATCCACATCCTGGCCAGGCAGAGCATCAGGGCTGTCCACATAGGTTCCGTATAACTTCATAAAGGGGTGCTCAAGAACGGTTAGGCGATACAAATTCTTTGAGTAAGGATCGTCATGTTTGAACAATCTGCGAACCTCGTATTTGTCATCAATGTCATCAAATAGAACCTCCCGAACCTGGGGATTCGGCAGGGCCTGTATGCCCCGCGTACCATAGCGGACGCGGGTAAGAATCTGGTCGGCCTCACTCACAGCCTTCTGAGCAGCAAGGACCGGCTGGACGGCACCTGTTGTACGATAGGTCTGTACCGCCTTTCTGAGAGTGGCGAGGGCACCTTCATACTCCTCATCAGCCAATCCAAGAGCATCCATGCGATCCTGGTCCATCGTTTCTCGCACCAGAGGATCGTGCGGAACGTAGGTTCTCAGAATGATCGTCTGGTCCACTGCCCCCGTAGAAGTACGAATTTCCATATTTCCAGCATCATTGTAAGTATATATTCTGTCATTGTCAGTTGTGCGCCCGGGCACAAGATTACCTCTGGTCCTAGGGGCACCGAGACTCTTGTAGAATTTCTGAATGAGTTTCGTTTTTTCCTCAGGATAAGGCGGAATTTCCCGTATGAATTCCCCGAGATCTATTGCCGGTTTCACAGGAGTTTCAGCCATCTCTAGTCGCTGGATATAAAAGTTAGAGACTAAAGTTTCTAAATTTTATTTCGCTTAATCAAGCCTCATTCTTCCGACTCGGACTCTGTGGCCCCCCCTACTTCGGGCCCCACATACGTGTACTTAGGTATGCCCGTCTTTTTCATTTCCTTCGTATCAAGAATGTAGTACCCAGGCTTCATATCTCCGTGATTAATTGCCGTCTTGGCGATACTTTTTGACTTCTTTTTAGGAGGAAGAGGATGTACCAGTCCGTCCGGGAGCTCAGAATTCGCAGCGACTGCCGTCACCACTGCTCCCACTGCTCCAGCCGGCTCACTAATAAAGAAGAGTGTCAGACAATACGAAAAGGCCCCCCAGAAAATACAGAAGAGCCAGAACGGAAAAATGGTGTGTTCGTTGGAAATCGTGCCGAACTCCTTCCACTGCCCCTTCTCATCAAACATGAGGCTAGGTCGGAGAAGTAGAATTACCACGACCCCTGTTAAATATAGAATTCCTGCGAAAAGCAGAGTCTTCATTCTGTATTGTAGAACTATTGTATTTATAATGAAACCCATACATCTGGATATAAATTAAGTAACTCATCATCGTACGAGAAATATTTTTTGGGACGAACTACTTTACCATCTAGCCCACATCCTAATACTGCTCCCCACCAACTATATGTTGAATTCGCGATAACTGCCCCAGATTTACACTTACTCATTGCGTACAAGCATTCTAACTCATCCGAGGAATCATAATATTCTATTGGTAGTGTTGTGCTCCATTCCTGTTTTTTACAATATTTGATGTCATCCGAAAAAATATACCATTTTTTTAAATTTGTGTTGGCCTCTTGAACAACTTTTATTCCAGCACTGTAATAATTACTATCTAGATTATTGAAAGCTCCCTTCCACATACCCTTTACATAATCTCCACGCCGAACATGTATAAATCCAGAGTCGGCATCAATTTTAACAGAATATTTAGTTGATAGGACCGATAAAATATTTTCACGTACCTCGGGAATGACCGATCTTATTGTCGTTAAAGAATGAAAAAAGGAATTTAATATAATAATATTTGTATGGGACGGAATATCTTCTATTTTCCATACGTTTAAATGAACACCGTTTAATGAATACACATTCTCTGTTTTTTTAGCTGGAAGTCTATTTGTAATGTGAGTATTTTTAAAAAATGGGCGATAATTTTTTGTTACACTTTTATCATTGTACAAATATATAGGAAAATTAAATACTTTTTGAGTTGCTATACATGCAGCATAAATGAATAATTGATTTCCTAGACCAAACTTTAGTCGTCCAATAATACCATTTGTCATTGGTTTTTTATTGCGACGTGTTTTACGTATTAGTTTATTTAACATAAACTACCTATTCATTACTAATATTAATTTCTAGTTTAGTAATCATCTTCTGCCACTTGATGATTCTCATATCCTCCCTCGGCCCCCAGTTCTACCCCCGTATCCACCAACTCCGTAAACCCCATATCCGTGCGCTGTAGGCGCTCCTTTTCGTACTGTTCAGGATCGTAGGCATAGATCGCCTTTGTTCCGCCGACGGCCCACTCCTTCAGACCCAACTTCTTCACCATCTTTGCCACGGCCTTTTCCTCCGGGCTCAGATTCTCAAACCGCCGAATGAAAGAGAGCTTCTCTTTTTCGTCCCGCTGGTTGATTAGCGCCTTGATTTCATCATCCGTGAAGCGGAGACCCTCCTTGTCCAATTTCTGAATACAGACGTCCAGGATTTGTAACAGGTGTCTTGGATCACTACTGCTCGTCTCTTCACTATAGCCCCCAGGGGGCGTGAAATTCGGATTGATGAACTCCGCAAGAATTCCACCAAGAAGAGCCGTAGTAAGATAGGGAAATCCGATGTTCCCCCCAGGAATATAGGCCCCGCGAATGTATTTTTGGAGGATGGTTGTGGCATCGGCGAGTCTGGTGCGCGCCCACTTCATCTTCTCCTTCGTTGTCCCCGTGACCCGATCCTTCAAGCGATTCAGAAACTCCAGGTGGTTCGCGATATTCATATTAATGTCGTCCTCGAGCCCCTCGTGTACCTTGTAGTTTTTCGGCACCTTGAGGGAGGGTACCTGGAAATCCACAATGAGGCGCTGGAACGGTATGAGGAAGTAAGTTCGGACATTCTCTACCGCCGAGGAATCCTCCAGGACTCTCTTCAGAGTTTCGGCCATCTTGGCTCCGACGCGCCCCTTTATAGTTTCAATCACCTCCGTGGCGTAATTTGAGATTTTGCCATAGGCATTCGCCGTCTCTAATTGCGTGGCATTCGGTGGCAACTTGGCGAGTTCCGTCATTGTCTCCGTGATCATCACGGTCCATCCCTCAAATGGCTCAGGGTTCAGAGTACGAAGCCGGTCAAACAATTCCATTCCCGCGAGAGGTTTCTTTTGAGTATAGGGAGTCACGTGGAAGGCGCGGTGAGAGGCCTCCAGGATGGATTCAAAGGTCCGCAAATTCACCTCCACATTCTGCGTGTCCAGATCCACCTTCCCTTTGGCCACGATTTCGGCCACTTCTTTCTCGTAGTTTTTCATGGATTCTTTGGAAATGGGCGGAAAGACTCGGAGGGAATACGGATTTTCCGTAGATCTGAAGCCACAGTGCGCGCACGTACTCGTATATCCGAAAACGTGCGGAAGACCCATTCTGTCGCCCTGGTAACACACCTTCAAGAAAATCTTGTAGAGCATATCCGGCGGCACGGTGCCCTCCAGCACAGGGACGGGTCTCGGCTTGAAATGTACCGTGAGGTGTGAATCCATGGGGCCACGAGGCGGCGTTTTCGGAGGAAGCTGGGGAAGTCCGGTCCCCCTCTCCTTCCAGAACTTTCCAGGTTCCTGTAGTGGGGTCATACAACAGGTGGCATCTGAAAAGGGACTGCCTTTCACGTAGTTTCCATTTTCCTTGCCGATTTGGTGGGCGCTGGCCACCCATCCCCGTATTTTCTCATTCGGAGTGGCGGCCTCGGAAACCACCGGTGCCTCGGCTGCCACCACGACATAGGGAAAGGGGCGGAACCCATCAGGAATGCGCTCAGGCAGTTGCTCGGAAAAGGTGGCCGTGCCATACACCTTCTCCAAATGCGCCCGCTTCACTGCGATCTGCTGTTGAACCATGGCATTCGCGAGACTGGTGTCCAACAGGCGATTGACCACGGCCAGAATCGCCTCCTGTCGCTTCTTCTCGTTCGTCTCGCTCTGAAACCCTGTGAGGTTCCATGGCACGGCGTTCTCGCGAATGGTCCCAACGGCACAGACAATGTATTCCACACCGGTGCGGTCCTTCTCGTTTCCAAGAGGGTAGCCAGAAAATCCGGCGCGGCACCCAGGTATCTTGTAGCGAAGTACGTAGCCAGGAAAGTCAGTCTGGACCTCAATGAGTACGTTCGCCGCCAGAGAGCCCACAAGGATGCGATTTACGAATACATCGTAATCAATTACGCGCTTACCCTTGTTAATCTGCTTGTATTCTTCTCTGGAGGGCAACTTCACAAGATCGCCCTCTACCCGTTGAATTACGCGGGGATAGGCCTCGTCCCGTGCGTGAATTCCCACAGTGTCAAACAGCTTTCTCGCAGCCCTGTAAATCACCTTCTGTTGCGGTGTATCAAACTCCTTCTCTTCTTCCAGTCCCAGGTCCGGTCCCAGAATGTCGTCCAGGACCTCTGCGAATTTCTCCTCGGTCTTGTCCAAGACGGCGCGACCGGACATCGGGGCTCCATCATCCGTGAATTCAATGTTCATGTCAAATTCCAATTCCGAAATCGGCTGACCGCAATTCCTACAGATGAATTTCCCGTGGAATTGCCCGCCACTGAACGAGAGGAGGAGTTCCTTGTGAATAGTGTCTTTTTCACGGGGATACAGGAATTCCTTGAGCAGCAGGACCTCATGGTAGCAGACGAGATGCTGTTTACAGACGGAGCAATTCACCCAATTATCCTTGCGCTGTCCTTCGTACTTTGTCAGGAATTTCGCAAAGAGTTGCATTTGTATGGGAATGTCCTTCTGCTTGCGAATAACAGTAAGGTCCTTCACATGCGGACAGTCGTTCGGCTGCGGTATGAAGACGGCCAGTGAATTCAATTCGGCCTTCAACAGGGCATTGGTGAGGGCCTGTAGGTACTGGTTCCGAACGGTTCGGTTGCGCTCTGCGGCCAGAGGCCCAGGCACCTGTGCCATTGTCGTCATGAAAAGGTCCGCCGACGTCTGAATGATTCCGGCCACCATCGCGATGTCATTCGTTTTGTAGAGGGGCAGGCGGTTCTGTAGGTCTCGCATGATGGCTGTGAGGAGGGGTTCGCCGTCCAGGATTCGGAACAGGTTCTCATAGGCCTCTCCAAATAAAAAGGGATTCTCCACCGTCTGCTGTTGGGATATGACCTTTGACATAGAATCGCGCAATTCCATGATGAATTGCTTCACAAGGGCGCGATAGGCATCTATCTTTTCTACGATGACCTCCTGTTGCTGTACATTCAACTCCTGGTCCGTGAATCCGTAGCTCGCCAATTCCACAACCGCATCGGCGAGTCCGAGAGGGTAGAGGGGCTGGTTCGCTAGCCAGTCTTCTATGGGAATGGACCCGTTCGTGTTGCCATCCTCTCCTACAGAGATGATTCCGCCTGTGGTGGGAATTTCGGGAATTCCGTCCAACTTTTCAAGAATGTAGCGCATGGTTTCAGTGTTGTATTGGCTGAAGGCGATATCTAGTGCCACACGACCGGACCGCGTGGAGCCGAGATTCCGTTTTTCGGAGAGGGGAAAGATGAGGGTGGAAACCACCGAGCCCTCCTCGGCAGCGTCTACAATACGTGGCGGGTCCTTTTCACGAAGGCGAGTGGAACGGGGGCCGAGGCCGCGCAACAGAGAGAGGCCGATTTTTTCCACGAAATCTGTTGTTATAAGATCATTCGCGCCACCCTTGAAATTCTTGTCTTGGTATAGACTCGGAAGGCCATCAACAGGTTCTTCCACAGGAGCACGCAGGAAGTCGGAATCCTGTTTGAATTTCTTCAGATTATCGTCATCGGCGCTAGACCAAGTGGCATGATAGACTTCATTCAGCGTCTTCCAGGAAAGATACCATTCTGGCAGGGAGTCGGCCGAAATATTCTCGGATTGAATTCCACCGAGCTGGGTTTCCATGTATTGTACGGTCTCATTCACGACATCTTCCAGATAGTAGATATCCACGTCTGCTCCCGCGATTTCCACAGGGTCCTGTGCGACTCCATTAATTGCCTCGCTCGTGTGGTCAAGATAGAGGGCCTTCTTCACCTTCATCACGGATCTGGAGAGCGGAATTGTCTTCGCATCCAGTAATTCGGAAAGTGTAGTATACGATGTGGGAATTTTTCCGGACGGCTCTCCAGATCGTGAATACGTTAATATTGAATTACGGAGATTCATGAATTGCTCCACGAGTGACCGAATCTCCTTCTGTCGTTCAGGATTCTTCTGGGAGGCGACATCCAGGGCTGAAACGAGATCCTGTAGCATGTCATTTCGCTGGAGATTGTCGGGGTATGTTCTTTCCGTTACGGAAATTTCCGTAATTTCACCCTCGGCGAGAGCGTCGTTCAGTACGTCCTCAAACATATCGTCGGCGGCGGCCTCTTCCTCGGCCGCTATTTCCGCGGCAGCATTGACTTCTTCCTCGATAACAGGCCCCTGTCTGGGCCGAATAACGGCGAATCCCTGATCCGAAGGAATACCGGCAAAGGCAAAATCAATTTGTAGATCCGCCCCTGTAGCGTCCACAAGAAGAATCCTGTCATTTGTTTCATCAATGGCTTTTACCTTGTATGCCGGCCCAGGAAGTCCATCCTTGCTGAACGTTTCGGCGAATTCTCCGACTTGTGCGTTGATCTGGGCTACGAAGGCGGGATTCGTGCGCTTAGAAATACTGTACAGGTGCTCAATCTTGAGTGCGGGATCAAGGTCTCCGTCTACGATGGGGATGTCCACAAGACGATCTGAGACTCCTTCAGGAAGTATACGAATCAAGTTTTCATCAATGTAGTAAATTCTTCCACGTAGCCCATCAATCTGCCCTCCCAGAAGAAGGACCGTATCACCGAGTTCAAACGATATATTCTCATCACCCATAGGCTTCCCCTATGGCTTACTTTGAAATTTGCTTGTGAAGTCTGAGCGACTGGACTCCGGACACACGAAAATCCGAGATAATATTTTTGTATTTTTTAGACTGAATATACTAGGTATTTTGATATGTTGAGAAAAACAGAAAGGAAACGTAAAATCTATAAAAAACAGGAACGACGTAGACATACTAAAAAATACAGGGCGATTGGAGGATACCGGCCTGAAAAGTATACAATCTTCTGTTTCTGGACAGGGAGCAACCCGATGTCAGAAAAGAGGGCCAGTTGCCTACAGAATTTGAAAGATACCACGGAATGTAATATTGTATTAGTGACAAAGGAGAATCTTAAAGATTATATACTTCCTACAGTGCCCCTACACCCATCCTACGAATTCCTTTCCGAAACACACAAGTCGGATTATTTGAGAACATATTTCATGCATTTTTACGGGGGAGGATACAGTGACATCAAGAAAACGACTGGCTCATGGAGACAGGCATTTGACGATTTGGAAAACAGTGATAAATGGATCAACGGGTATAAGGAATCGGAATTCGGGCTTGCTTATGAGCCTGCGAGAAGTAGATGGCAGGATTTGATTGGAGTTTCTGGGTTCATCTGTAAAGCTGGCACACCGCTCACAGAAAAATGGTATAACGAAATGTTCGCTTTGATGGATACAAAACTGGAGGCTCTAAGAAAGCATCCTGCGACTATGCCGGCCCAACACGAGAGTCAGGATAATTATCCGGTTGAGTGGAATGAAATGCTGGGAAGAATATTTCACAAAATATGCTACGAGAACATTGATAAATTGCTAAGTACCCTTCCACGCTATGTTTCCTTGGTGAATACAGATTATCGCTAGTTGGAAATCCTCCGGGATTAGTAGGCATGTTCGGAGCGGTCCGATATATAAATTTAGATAAACGAACAGACAGAAGGAAGGAAATTGAAGGCGAACTTCGGAGAATGGGAATAGAGAAATTTAAGCGATTTCCTGCAGTGAAACACAAGGACGGCGCGGTCGGTTGTGCGTATTCTCACTTGAACGTACTCAAGGAAGCAAAGAAGAAGGACTACAAGAACGTTTTGATTTTGGAGGATGATTTTGAATTCACAGTGTCCAAGGAAGAATTCTGGAAATTAATGGAGGCCACAAAGGGCCTGGATTACGATGTAATTATGCTCGGATATGCTTTGAATAAACATGAAGATTTTAATGATACTTTTTACAAGGTGCTAGATGCTCAGACCGCTTCAGCCTATTTGGTGAATTCCGGATTTTATGACACATTGATTAAAAATCTGGAAGAGGCTGTCGCGAAATTTGAAAAAACTGGTCATCATTGGTTGTATGCGAATGATCAGTGTTGGAAGAGTCTACAGCCTATAAGTAAGTGGTACGCATTTCGCACACGTATTGGAAAGCAGAGACCGTCGCATAGTGATAATCGCGATGAGAAGGTGAATTATCATAGTGGAGGCAAACGCCGCACCCGTAGAACTTTGGGCCGAAAAAAGTCCCGCACTAATAGGTAGTCTGTCATGGATACAAAAATACACTTTTACTGTATTAATCTAAAACACCGTACAGACCGCTGGAATAGTTTTTCAAACCAACCTGCAATAAAAGAGATAAAGGAAAAATACAACTTTGAACGGTTTGAGGCGGTATCGGGATCAACAGTGGACATACAGAATGATTCGCGAATTTCCTTGAGAACTAAACGAAATATCAAAGAATCTTCCCGCAGAGATCACGAAGACTTGAACACTACAGGCGGTATCGGCTGTTATCTCAGCCACACCGATCTCTGGAAAAAGATTGCCGATGGTTCAGAACCATTCGCAATCATTTTTGAGGATGATACGAAACTCCCCGACAATTTCCTGGGAATATTTGAGCGCTGTTTTAACGACAGGACGCTACTACCAGAAATGCCCGATGTATGGACATTTTCCTACGGTTGGGATTTTTACTACGAAAATAGAGGGAAGGTCAAGCCACAGGAACGCGTAGAAAATCGTAGAGGTCCGTGGATTTTTAACACGTGCCCTGGCGGATTGAATGGTTATTTCATAACCAAGGAAGGTGCCAAGAAGTTGCTGGAGTCGGCGTTTCCTATTGATATGCACGTGGACTTATATATCTGCCTTTGTACGGAAATAAAGAACATTACTTGCGTATCGCATGAGGATTTGATTCTGAGTCTTCTTAACGAGGGAAAAAAATCGGACATACAGCTACCAGGAGCATGTGCGATGTGTGATATTCCCAATAATTTTGAAAAGAAGGGTATAGTCGTCGTGAATCTTCCTATTGTGATCACAGCGGCAATCGGCCTTTTCCTCCTGTCTTATCTCGGAAGAACGAAGCGGCGTTAGTCCACTTCGTCAATCTTCGGCTTAGGAGCCTCTGAAGCGGCAGTAGTTGCGGCTGCGGCCGCGGCAGTAGCATCCGTAGCCCCGTACATTGACATAAGCATCGGGCGAATCTCCTCCTCAACCTCCTTCTGCTTATCCTTATAAACCCCCGTCTCCTCCTCCTGGTGCGAATCGAGCCACCCGATGTGCCCCTGTAGGATATCCTCCGCCTTCTTAATCGTGTCCGCATCCATCTTCTCCTTCACCTTATCATCACGGAAGGAGTTACGGGCATTGTAGATATACGACTCCAGGGCATTCTTCGCCTCCACGCGCTCCATTCGCGCCTTGTCCTCCTCAGCCGACGCCTCGGCCTCCTTCACCATCCGCTCAATGTCATCCTTGTTCAGGCGACCCTTCTCATTCGTAATCGTAATCTTCTGCGACTTCCCTGTTGACTTCTCTGCAGCCGACACATTGAGAATACCGTTCGCATCCACATCGTAGGTAACCTCAATCTGCGGGACACCACGAGGCATCGGCGGAAGGCCCTCCAGGCGGAACTTGCCCAGGAGACGATTGTCCTTCGTGAACTGGCGCTCGCCCTCAAAGACGCAGATATCCACCGCCACCTGGTTGTCCGAGAAGGTGGAGAACGTCTGCGACTTCTTCGTGGGGATCGTGGAATTGCGCTTGATAAGTACAGTCATCACATTGCCTGAAGTCTCAATGCCGAGACTGAGCGGAGCCACGTCAAGAAGGAGTAGCTCCGACGTGGCATCACCCTTGTTGTTGCCACTCAGAATGTGCGCCTGTACCGCCGCACCATACGCCACCGCCTCATCGGGATGGATGCTCTGGCAGAGCTCCTTGCCGTTGAAGAGCTCCTTGAGAAGCGCCTGGACACGGGGAATACGAGAAGATCCCCCGACCAGTACGACGTCATCAATGTCACCCTTGCCGAGCTTGGAGTCCTTGAGCACCTGCTCCACCGGGCCCATGCACTTGCGGAAGAGGTCGTCGCACAGAGACTCAAACTTCGCGCGAGTGAGAGTGGCCTGGAAGTCCACGCCCTCCGCGAGACTGTCCACCTCAAAAGAGGCCTGATTGGAAGTTGACAGGGTCTTCTTCACGCGCTCGGCGGCCAGGCGAAGACGCGCGAGGGCCTTCGCATTCGTGCGGATGTCAATCTTGTTCTTCTTCTTGAACTCATCAATGGCCCACTCCACTACACGCGTATCAAAGTCCTGCCCACCCAGGTGCGTGTCACCGCTTGTGGCGAGGACCTCAAAGACGCCCTCCTCCACCGTGAGAAGGGACACATCAAACGTGCCGCCACCGAGGTCAAAAATCACCACCTTGCGCTCGCCCTTGCCCTTGTCATTGAGACCGTACGCGATACAGGCCGAAGTCGGCTCGGCGAGCAGGCGCATCACGTTCAGGCCGGCAATGCGCCCCGCGTCCTTGGTGGCCTGGCGCTGGGCATCGTTGAAGTAGGCCGGCACAGTCACTACCGCGTCCTTTACCTCCTGGCCGAGATACGCCTCGGCCATCGCCTTCAGCTTGCCGAGAACAATCGCGGAGAGTTCCTCGGCATACATGTGCTTCGTCTCGCCCTTGTGCTCCACCACAATCTGGGGACGATTCTTGCCGTCGTCCACAACCTTGAACGGCCAGGTCTTCATGTCGCGCTGTACGATGGGGTCGTCAAAATTGCGACCAATGAGGCGCTTGGCATCAAAAATGGTATTTGTAGGATTCGTGGCGCTCATAGACTTCGCGGCCTCGCCTACAAGACGTTCGTCGCCAAAACTAATTACGGAGGGGACACTGCGATTCCCAGTGTCAGAAGAAATGATTTCTACACCGCCGTTCTTCCATACCGCGACCATGGACATACACGTCGCCAGATCGCACCCGATAACATAGTTCATGGAAGCGGACATTCTTCTCTACCAAATACATGGTGGCACTGTTTTAGACCGGATTCTTAGCAGATTCTTCTCGGAAAATTTGAACTTAAATGCTGCGCCCTTCATACAGGAAAATGAGCGCGCCAATCATAGAGAGTCTTAAACGCGATTTCTTCAAAACTGCCGATACGCTCACGAAGAAGCAACTGAAGGACACTGTTGACTATCTTGACAAGCAGTATTACAATGAAGGCGTGAGCCTCATTAGTGACGAGGACTATGACCGCCTTCGGGAGAAACTCGGCGGACCGAGGACGGTGGGCGCCGAAGTCACACGGGAAAAGATCCGACTCCCCTTCTTCATGGGCTCTATGGACAAGATCAAGCCGGATAAGAACAACCTGGAGGCCTGGCTCAAAAAATATCCGGGTCCTGTGTACATCAGTGATAAACTGGACGGCATCTCGGCCCTCGTCGTGAAAAGTGGGACGAAGACTGGTCTCTATACTCGCGGAGACGGCACGACAGGCCAGGACATTAGTCACATGTTGCCATACATACAGATCGGGGCCATCTCGGACCTGGAAAATTATGCTGTTCGCGGAGAATTGATCGTGACCAAGGCGAATTATGCCAAGGTCAGTGAAGGGAAGCGGGGTGCGAGGCAGATGGTCACAGGGCTGGCGAATCAGAAAACCATTAACAAGAAAATGATGGGACTTGTTGACTTTGTGGCATATGAGGTGATCCAGCCGGATGGTCTCACTCCCGCCCATCAATTCTCCCTGTTGAACAAGGCCTCTACGTTCAAAGTGGCCCGCTCGGAACAGAAGAAGGAGATTTCCATTGAGAGTCTCAGTGAATTACTGACGGAGCACAAGGAGTCCTCGGCCTACGAGATTGACGGTATCATCGTGGCGCACAACGCGGTCCATCCTCGTACGAAGGACCGCAATCCGGAACACGCCTTCGCCTTCAAGATGGCCTTCGCCGACCAACAGGCTACCACGGAAGTCCTGCGGGTCATATGGGAGCCGTCCAAGGATGGCTACCTCAAACCAACTGTGAATTTTGAGCCGGTCAGCATCGGCGGTGTGATTATTCAGTATGCTACAGGGTTCAATGCGGCGTTCATTGAGACAAACAAGATTGGCCCTGGGGCCTTCATTGAAATCATACGCAGTGGCGATGTGATTCCGTATATTAAGGAAGTGAAGGCTGCGGCCCCGAAGGGAGCCGACATGCCGGGGCTAAAATGGCATTGGAATGAAACTCATATTGATGCCATTCTGGATGATGCCGGCGACAATGCCGAAGTACAAAAGCAGGTCCTGTTACATTTTGCCAAGACGCTGGAGATTGCCTTCTGTGGCCCGGGCAATATTGCGAAACTCTACGAGGCCGGCATGAAGACTCCACAGGCACTGGTGGGCGTTCGGGCGGCGGCCCTGGAAGAGAAGGGGTTCGCGAAGACGAGTGCTGCGAAATTGGCCGAGGCCGTGGCTACGGCCACTGGGGCAGCGACACCGGCCCAGTGGGCTACGGGCTCGGGCGTCTTCGGACGCGGACTTGGGCTAAAACGAGTAGAGGCTGCGCTGAAGGTAGTTCCGAAGAACTTTGGGGTGGAGCCGGGTCTTGTTGAGAAAATCATGGCCGAGGGTGGATGGTCTCGGGAGTCGGCCACGGCCTTTGTTGATCGTCTGCCGGAATTTGGGAGATTTATGGAGAGTGTTGGGGTGGAGGCCAAGTCCAGCGGCACTAAAACCACGCAAACCAAATCCACGCGGTTGGCCGGCCAGATCATTCTCTTCACAGGGTTTCACCCGAAGGATCTGGAGGCCGCTGTGGTAGAGCAAGGAGCCGAACTGGCCGATACCTTCGTGAAAAAACTGACCATGTTGGTGGTGAAAGACGAGACCGTGGACAACGCAAAAACACAGAAGGCGAGGGCGGCTGGGATTCCTGTGAAAACGGCGGACCAACTCAAGGCCATGCTCGCCTAGAACTGCTGGCCAGCCCGCTGAACACGACTCTGTAGGGCCGAGCGAACCGACTGTCTCGGCATGGAAGCCATACTCCCACCCACGGCGGCCCAGTCCTTGCTCCAGGAAGAGAAGATGGCCGCACAACCACGAGCCGCCTTGACAATCGCCGTACGCGCAGTCAACTCCTTTCCGTCTTCAACCGCCACACGAATCACCATCTCATCCTTGAGAGGATGCGGTACCTTGTAGCCAACAAAGGTGATTTCTCCGGAATCCATGAGATTCTTCTCCATCCAGGTCGTGAAGAGATTTCCGAGTGTGTGGTCCTCCTTCTGAAAGATAAAGTCAAACCCCTTCATGCTGGCATCGGCGGGGCGAATCTGAACCGTCTCAGGAAGATCGCCCGCGTCCATTGAAGAGTAGAAGATCGCCTTCTCCTGTAGCACCTGTAGGGCTCGCGCCACAATATAGATAGGATCCAGTACACCGATACTCTCCACGATGAAATCAAAGCTATTCGGCTCGTTCTGTTCATTGACCTTGTAGCATCGGGCGATCTCCATCGTCTTGAACTCGCGCTCAAGTTCCTGCTTCTTCGTCTGGTTTGACTCCAACTCGGTGATGTTCAACTTTTTGTATGTCTGGAGCCACTTCTCAAAGTGCTCCTTGACACGGTCGGGGTCACTGTCCAGAGTATATCTGTAAGAGCACTGGCTCACAGGAATGAACTGGGCGTTCTCGCGACCCGTACCGACAGTGGCACGGGCGCTAAACTGCAGAGTCTCCGGTTCTTGTGTGCCTACACGGCCCTTGAGGACGGCGATCAGAGCGGTCTCCTTGGAATGGCTGTCCAACTGAAAGAACTCCGTGCTAGGGATGGGCAGGGGCTCCTCGTCAGGGCCAAGATTCTTGAGAACACGGATATCGGCTGCCACGATGTCCTTCGGGTCGGAAGAATCATTGGAGACAGAGAGCGAGAAGGAATGACTTTCTGGTACCCATTCCAGCGGGTTCGGAACATGGATGGGCAGGAGTCCGATCCGGTGAGCGAGCATCTCATTGCTCATGGGAGTGCTGTTCTTTGTGATTTTGATATCGGTCGTCGTTCCGTCTTCCAGAATGTTGGAACGAAACGCCACCGTTTCCACCTCTGTGAGAATCGCACGGCGAAGAGTGTTCACGTAGGCAACATCTGTGGGTGTTAGCTGAAACTGAATAACGAGGCGGGACGGTTTCACGAAATTCTTAATCACGGATTCTACTGGCGCGGCGGCCTTTTTGGGACCGACACCCTCGCGAAACTTGAAAGGACGGCGTTGGGACATTCTATACTTATCTCTAGGTTCCTTGGGAATCAATTTTTAAACGGGGGCTGGTCCGTGCGTTTAGGTTCGTTTGGAAGGTCTATTCCTATTTACTAGAAATGGCTATGTCCGGGGCACTTTCCCAGAAGCCAATACATATTTGTTATTATAGCAACCGGTGTCAGTGGTCGCGGGCGTTCATAACAGAAATTGGACAGACTCCTTGGAAGGGACTCTTTCATTATGTGTGTGTGGATCCCTCTGCGTCCCGTCCTCCGCTGCCTGGCTGGCTGAAGAAGGTGCCGACTCTGGTACTTTCTGGAGACCCTGAACCCAAGACGGATTCGGATGTTATGAACTGGTTGTACGAAAAGAAGATGGCCGAGACGAATTCTGTAAAGAAGGGTGGGCAACAGGCGGCCAGCCCTGCTGGAGCCGGTGGGGAACCTGATGCCTGGAATGTACAGGAACAGTCTAGTTTTACGAAGGGGTTTGGTTACAGTGGCTTGGATGTTGATACTTCTACACAGGGGAATGGCGGACTGAGTATACCCGGTGCCTTTTCTTTTCTGAATGGCGCGGCGGCGACAGGGGATCGTTCGCAGGCGGGGATTAATGCTTCCAGTGATTCTGGAAGAAGAAAGTCAAAGAAGGAGGAGTTGTTTGATAAGCAAATGGAAATGTACCAGCAGGAGCGTAACTCTTCGACGCCGAGGGGGCCTGCTAGGGCGATCTAGGCGTTAAGCGGTACGCTGTACGCGGTAAGCGCTACGCGGTCTAAAGTATCTCCAACAATATTGGTTAACGAGCAGATGTCCGATCTAGGGGCGTTTAACACGCAGTTGATTCGGTTCTTTGAGCAACTTTCCGAGACGTATCCGGAAGAGCGCGATATTAAGCTCGCACTACAGGCACTCAACGGGGCAAAATTAATTAATCCTAAATTGGTTCTTGATCTGTTTTACGAGAATGTATGTAAGGACCTGAAGAAGGCGATTATGGAGGAGAACAGCGAGGTTGTGATCCAGTACGCAAAACTTAAGATTTCCACGCAATTCAATGAAATGTCTCCTGCTCTCATGATCTTTGATAAGCTCTGGGACACGATGACAGTAGATAACCAGAAGATAATCTGGAAGTATCTGAAGGTCCTGTGTACTTTGTGTGAGCGGGCGAAGGCATCCAAGATTGCCTTTTAACATGGACCCCTAGCGTAAAGAAACCGTTTTCATTCTTCAAAGTTACAATAAGAATGAGCACGGACGAATCCGACATGTTTGGAAAGAAGTACGACGAGTTCGCAAAAGATCTTCTTGAATCCTACCCGGAAATGCTGGAACAGATTGAGTCGGCGCTAACCCTGGTGCCCGAAGAGCGCCTAGCCAGATACAAGTCCGAGGTCTTTGAAAAAACACGCACTCTCACTCCCGCGGGGCTAGCCACAACGCCCGGAACCGTTCTTCCTGGAGTTACTCTCACGGAGGAAATGTGGGCCACCACGGGAAAGAAGAGTCGCATGATTATTTTTGAGTATCTCTCCATTCTGAATCTCTGTGTGGCCTTCCAGGGTGGAGCCGATTCCGAGGAATTCACAAAGGAATGGGCCGAGCGCACGATGAGAGACGCCCGCGCCTCCATGGACTCCATTGATTTTGAGAAGTTGTCCGAGAAATTCTTCAGCGCCTTCGGAACCAAGGGTTCGGCCCTGCCCCCGTTCCCCGAAAAGTTCCTGAAGGGCAAGCTGGCAAAACTCGCCGAGGAGATGGTCCGCGAATTCAAGCCCGAGGATTTCGGATTTTCCAAGGAGGAGTTGGAGGCCTGTGAGCGTGACCCGGCAAGAGCATTTGAGATTCTGATGAAGGGGTCTATGGGGAATCCGAAGCTCATTCAGACGGCAATGGGCCGTATCGCCAAGAAACTACAGGATAAGGTGGCGAGAGGCGAGTTGAAGCCCAAGGAACTTGTTGAAGAGGCTGAGAGCCTCATGAAGGAGTTCCAGTCACACCCCGCCTTTGTTGAACTCATGGAGGCGTTCCGCGGAATGTTTGGTGGCGATCATGCTGAGGACCTCCAGCGGTCTGCTACCAGAGATGACCAGAGCCGGCTGTCTATTGTACAGGCCCGACTGAGAAAGAAGTTAGAAGCCAGAAAGGGTAAAAAATAAGGGTACTTACTGATAGAGAGATGAGTAAGATATTATGTGATCCTTATATCTGGGAAAATCCGGCAATCATCTTTGATACACCCATATTTCCAGATGATTACACAAGATGTATGAGTGACCGTCTCAACCAAATCATATATGTGGGAGTAATTTTCGGAGTGCTCGGGTTTGCCACCGCATATAAACTGAATTCGGCAATACCGATTGTTCTGGCCGTGCTCCTGGGCCTCATTGTAACTGGAAAATCGTTTTTCATGATTGTACAAATTATCAGAAATCGTGAGGGGTTCAATAATCCCGAGAAGATGTCTCCGAATGTGGATGTGATTGGTAAGAATAATCAGGGTATTGAGTCGGCTCCTGTGAATTTTAAGGGAGACCCCGTGAAGGATTCTGTTGAAACGAACCCGACTCCCAGAAATCCCTTCATGAATGTACTTGTTGATGAACTGAAGTACAATCCGAAGCGCCCTGCCGCTGCGTCCGTCTTGGATCCGAAGGTCCGGCTGACGCTGGACGAGTTTTTCAAGACCGATTTCCACAGTGATCCGACAGACGTCTTCGGAAAGACGCAGGGACAGCGCCAGTTCATAACGATGCCTTCTACCAGTATTCCGAATGACGTGGATTCTTACCAGAACTGGCTCTATCGGATCCCTGGCAAGACGTGTAAGGAGGGCGGTCGCGAGGCCTGTCTCCCGGGCACGGATGGTGGTGCTCTGCCTTGGCTCAATCAGGAGGCGAGTCCCACTCTTTCGGATGAGCAGATTCAACAGGAGTTGGTGAATCGTAATCCTGCGGCGTATAATGGGAGTGGCACGGGTAGCCCAGCCCTCTAGCGGCGCTTCATACGCTGTGTCGTGAGACGAGGGCCCCCCTTACACTTCACCCGCCTTAGAGTTCTACCGCGAGTCTGGAGCATTGACTTTGTACATATGGCAATGGCCGCACTCTCCTTGCTTGAACCACGGCGGGCCTTTACGGTCTTCGCCACGCTTTTGATACAGAGACAGAACTTATTGGCCTGTCTTTGTCTCATCTAATGAAACCTCCGTAAAAATAAAAACGGAATGATATGGCAGAGAGAGGATGGAGATCAATCGTCTTACGAAAACAAGAGACGATGCTTGTGGAATCGACCAGTACTACAAGCAGTCAATCGGCCCCGGTAGTTACGTCACAACAAACTTGGTTCCTGACTCAAAGAAGGTGAATCCGCTTTCCGTACAGGAATTTCTGATATATCCCCGGGAAGGATATGGTTATAATAACGCGGCGATTGACTCTGACTCCGTTCTCAGAAACCAGCCCGAATTCAAGAACAACCGCTGCCTGATTCGGGCCCAGGCGCGCCCCTTCCTCGGTGTTCCCTACATGGGTGGTGGCCGCGGCAATGCCGACGTGGAGAGCCTGCTCCTTCACAGTGAGCAGGTGCGCGTGGGCAAGGAGTGTGGCACGGTTACGGAGCAGCAGTTTGACGGTGTATTCACGCCCATGATTCAGAATCTGCGTGACAACATCCAGAACCCGAACAACCTGATTACAGAGGATGCCTCTCCTGGATGGATTCGTGGTGGTCTTCCCAGCAGATCGTACATACGCGATGTAAATTGCTAAACTACCGTTAGTAGGATGGCATCACTTACGGAGGCTTTTGACTCGGTAAATTCAAAAGCCAACGAGAAAGACAGATATGAAAATCCCCAGGCTTTTCAACGGCTGACTTCTGAAGTTGTGAGCCCCAAGGCCGCGCGCCATGTCCTCGGACTTGTGGGTGGCAATGAGGTGTCAGTGGCCTGGAACAACATGGTTGATGTGGAGTCGGACCTTCTGGGTATAACGAGACCGAACACGTGGTGTGCTACGCGCGAACATTTACCCCCTGACGGCTCGGTCATTATTCGCACGAATCCGAAGCAGAATATTATGATTGATTCCCTTGCCACGAACCTCCCCCCTGTACAGGCGTGGGCGTATCCGGCGGTAGTCGGACCTCAGCCGTTGAGAAAGGAGACGTGTGGTGCCCCTGAGAAATACTAAATTCCCAATAGGAAGAAGGCTATGGCACTACCAGTAAAACAACAGGCTCTTACACGGGCGAAATTCGACGATTTTCACCAGGAGGATGACATGAGAATTACGAGTTATGCCCTAAGATATTATGTGAATCCTCCGGGTGCGAATTGCCCCACCAGTTTTCCTGTTGATGCCACGGTTCGCCTACAACATAGTGGGGCCTCGTGGCCGCAGGGGCAATGGAAAACGGATGTGGAGTCGGATCTGAAGGGAATCAATCGCTTCGGTTCTCGTATTAAGACTGGCCTCTATGACCCTGAAACGAACAATATGAATCAGAAGGCCTATGTGCCGGCCCCCGATGAGTCATTCCCGACGGTGTTCAATCGGCTCTACAATCCTCCCTGTACGCTGAGAGGTACGGGCTGGAATCGCTGGGAGGCCATGCCTCACCAGCCCCAGAAGACGTTTGAAACACCGTTTGATTTTTTCATTCCGTCCAGATACATTGATATGGAGAGATGCCGGACCCATTGAAAATCGGAGATATTTGCATGCCAAGATTCTTGAACCTCTTAGATTCAGAAATCTTGCGATTAGAACTTTACATCTTTTCATTTAGCAAAGTAGTATGGAGGCCGCTGCCATTTTTGTATTAGGAGGTCTAGCCTATGCTGTCGCACAATTGTCAGCAAAACCGGCGGCAACTGAGAATTTTCAAGTAGATACTGGACAGTATATTCGCCAACAGTATGCCACGCTGACTGGAAGTCTGATTCCGAACTCGGAGCCCCAGGTAACGCCCCAGACGGGTCTCTACGCAAATGCGAAGGCGCCTCCTGCTGCGATTTTTCCGGATGCGTCCCAAGTACCGCAGCCCCAACAGGAGGAACTACAGGCCTCTGTTGCCGCGGTGTCCATGAATCCGCAGGGTGTAGAAGCGAACCCCAACTATTCGGACAAGGACACTACCTACAGTGAACTCATGGGACAGAACATGAAGTCGGAAGACTTTGTACATAATAACATGGTCCCCTATTTTGGTGGCCGTGTCAAGCAAAACATGAATGTGGATGCGAATTCGGGAATCCTTGACAGTTTCTCCGGTACGGGCAAGCTCCAGATCAAGAAACAAGAGGTGGAGCAAATGTTTGATTCGTCGCGCGCTCCCTATGGAAATCCCTTCGGTCTGGAGGCGAGTGCCGATTTCATCAAGAGTCGTATCAATGAGCCTCGTAGTCGTGCGGGCGAACGGCCGTTTGAGCCGACTCGTGTTGGTCCCGCTGTGGACGCCGGCTTCGGTATTACAGGAGAGGGCGGATTCCAGCAATTTGAGGTGAATCAGTACATGATGGGGGCGATCAAGCGTACGGATGATCTGCGCACGGCCGATAACCCGAAACTCACCTACAATCAGCCGGTCATTCCTGGCCAGCACTTTATTGGCCAGTCTGCGAATGATTCTGGTGAGGTGCGAAAGTACCGCCCTGATACATTCTACATTGATAACTCTGGCGAGCGCCTCTTCGTAACTACGGGTGACCTTATCAAGGGTGCCACGCGCCCGGTCCAGGTCATCAAGCACACGACGCGCCCTGAGACGTCCGTGGAGAACTTCGGTGTGGCGGCGGCCCAGGAGGCAGGCCAGTCGTACACTGTCGGCTCCTACCACACACCGATGACACAGCAGTACGGCGGTGCTGGGTTCCGTAACGCCGACATGACGACCTACTACACGAATAACCCGGATTCTCCTGAGGCCGACTATGGGCGTTCGGCCATTGAGATTCGCCCGAATGAGCGCAATCTGACGGGAGAGCGGACGATGGCCCTGAACTTGGTGCCGGCCGACACGGGCAATGTGACGGTTCACTATGATGACGATGCGCGCCCCACACGCCGTGCGGAGATGGTGGGCAATATTCGGCAGAGCGGGACACCTGTTGGATATGCTGGTGGTGCTCCCGCGATTACGGTCTGGGACCCGAATGATGTCGCGCGCACGACGGTCAAGGAGGGCACGATTGACTGGAACTACATGGGTATTGCCGCGTCAGCGGATGGCCCGAACAAGTTGAAGGTGTATGACCCGGATGACATTGCCAAGCCGACGCAGAAGTCGCAACTGTCGGCGAAGTCGGACTACTTTGGAGCAGGAAACTCGGTCAACAAGGATTTCACGAGCCACGACTCGGCCTACAATATGCGCCTCAACCCGAACAAGCAGCAGATCGCGATTGGGCGTGACCCGCTACATGGAAACGGTGGTGCTCTGGCGGTGTTTGATGGCCAGATTCACCAGACGACACGCCGTGTGGATGCTGATTCTGTGAATGACCGTGCCGATGCGGTGAATCGCGTGGTGGGCATGCCGACGGGTGTGGGCGATATTGGACAGGTACAGTACAAGGTCCCCTTGAAGCAGGATATCTACACGGTGCGGAACCAGCGCGAGATTCTGTCGGGTCTGTACGAGAATCCTCTGTTTGATACACAGGACCTGGCTAGAAATGCGGAGCACGATGAGAATGTGTATAGGGAGATGCTGGCGGGTATGTAGGAAATTTTTATAATTTCTATATAGAAGAAATATGGAAAACTGGATATCTTATTTGATAGGGTTTTTTTTAGTTGGTTTTATTGTAGCATGTATTTTTCTTGGGTATTTCAAAAAATGGAATATTTTGTCCATTTTAGCTCTAATTTTAGTAGTGGTGGGTTTCAAGACAATTACTCCAGGATACAATAAGTACAGTTGGCTTGATACTATTATTAATAATGCCAACAAATAAAAGTGAGCTTTTCTATTTAGGTATGTTTAAATCTACCGATTTAAAATCTTTGGTGGTCTAAAAAACTTTAATGAAATAAGTTTAATGGACGATTTATATATAGTGATTAATACCTGTAAAACATATTTTACAGGTATTAATGACCTTTTAAAACAGATAGACGCATCCGGGTTTAACAAGGAGAATGTCCTTGTTGTATCAGGTCAAGAGGATGAATCCACCGTATCCTACCACGAAGGCTACAGGATTGTGAAAGTTGCCTACACTGGTCTACAGCTGACAGGGTTGATATACATTCACGAGAATATTTCCAATTTCCCGAATATAAAATACTGGATGTTACTGCCTGATACGATACGATTCGGCGAGAATTTCTTCAACAATGTTCGCATTTACTATGACGCCTATTTGAAAGGGAGGGAGGTTGTTAGCCTACCGTTTATAAATCCAATGCTCCGCCCCACGATGGATATGGGAATTGTCAATACGAGTCTTGTTATGAATTTGGGGAATTACCTGAAAAATATAAAGACTTGGAACATGGATATGGATAATTTGGTGCGGCTAAAACGGCAATTGATTCTGGATGAAAACACCGCTCTAGGATTGATGCCCCAGTGTTACATTATATCCACAAAATTCTGTTTCCTGCGGAATTTTGTGAGGCCCTCGGAATTCATAACCAACCACCGAGAGGATCTTGTTGAAACTCTTTCGGAGGATGGAAAGATAAATGAAGTATATTTCAAGAATTTGGACCTGTACAAATTCCAGAAAAATTTCAGGGGGTCCAATACGAAATTAATTATGGGAAATTTTTAGCGCGTGGCAGACCTAATATTTTTCTGCGTCGCAGCCTTAAGATTTCCTAGGAATCTACAAACAGGCTAGCCGAAAATGAAAAGAATCACGTGGAAGGGAGCACTACTGGTATGTGGTGAGCCTGGCACGGGAAAGACCCGCTGGATTCGCCAAGAGGCCGCAACAAGCGGAGCGCGTCTGTTTCGCTGGAACGCCCGAGTAGACCGCTCTCTGCGCGAAGGCCGTGAAATTCTCCACCAACAAGTCCGTTCCTGTGAACCCCTCTTCGTCTGGATTGAGGGAGCCGACGACCTCACCCAGGAGGCGCAAGCATTCTTGCGGAGAATTCTGGAGACGGCCTCAACCAACGTAATCTGCGCCCTGGAAGTCCGCGAACTCTGGAAGATGTCCTCGCCCATTCTGTCGCGCTGTACGGTCGTTTCCATGAAAATGGAGTATTCGTTTCGTTCCAAGGCCAATCATCAGAAGGCAATTCAAATCAACCTCCTTCCACCTGTAGATCCTACATATGAAACAATTAACTTCAAGGACCTTCCGGTTCTTCGTAAATCTGGAGCCGATCCCTATGCTATCTTTGATTCGTTTGTAAATAATTCCACGGACCCCCTCGGAATGTCAAAGGAACTCATTGAGGCAATACACGCGATCGGGGCCGGTTCCTCTCCATGGATTCAATTGGCAAAATATTTGATGCGTCAAGAAATGAAAGGAGAAGGTGGACTCCACAATTAGTATGGAATATTCTGGAGAGGGTGTCGGCGTCTATGCCGAAGCAAAGGGAGAATATACAAGACAGTTGTGCCAGTTTCTGGCACCCGCCCTCCAAAAGTTTTTCCTGAATCTCCTGGAAACGGCAAAGGAGCGCGAGCCCGAACCCAAGAAACTCCTGTTGAGTTTTCAGACACTTCTGGAGGGAATTTCCGAATGGAATATTGACAAGGTACAGCGCGAGACGCAGAGTCTGGCCATGAGTACACAGTGCGATTATCTGGAGGAACTTCTTACGGCGGTCTTTGTTGCGCACACGAAGGTGCTTTCCGCGATTCGTTTGACGAACAAACAGCGGAAATTACAAATTACGATTCCGAAACTGGATCATTTTCTACACAAGACGCTGATAGAATGTGCCCGCCTTCTTTGGACAAACACCTTCCTGTTTACTCCGAGTGGAAGTTCCATGGAGCGCCAGAAGAACATGCGACAGATTGAAGTCCTTGTAATGGATGGAATCCTTCAGGGTGTCAGGGTCATGTTGCCCGTGAAGAGTATTCTGCGGGAGTATCTTTCTACTGAGGATACTGATACGGAAGGTGAAGAAGAAGATGATGCCGAGGAGGCCGAGGAGGCTGAGGAGGCTGAGGAGGCTGGGGAGGCAGGGGAGGCTGAAGAGGAAGTCAAGCAGGCAGGGGAGGCTGAAGAGGAAGTCAAGCAGGCAGGGGAGGCTGAAGAGGAAGTCAAGCAGGCAGAGGAGACCAAGGAAGTCAAGGCTCCCGAAGTTCAGGAACCCCCCAAAAAGAATACAGTAGTCAATGTAACAAAAGAAGAGACTTTCATAGAGCCTATTAAGGCTTCAAATAATACGATAAATTCCGATTTTGATCCGTCACAGTTTGACGTGTATTCTGATGTGGCGAGGGCCGAGGTAACTATCCCTGTTACTCCTAAGTCTCCCAAACTGACACCAAGGCTTCCGGTTGAAACTCCTCCTGTGCAGGAAATTCCCACTATTTATTTGGAAGAGCCGAGTCATGTGAAGTTTTCAAACGTAGACAGTGTGTTTTCTGATAGTAACATAAATGATACGAAACTATCTGAAAATAAGAATGAAATTATAAGCGAGGAAGTTGATACTGATATGTTTGATTTTGAGGAATTGTAAATCAAGTTCGTTTTTCGCGCCTTTTTAATTCCTATCTTGCGGCCAGAATGTCTGAATCTATACCCTATGGATCTTCGGACGCGCCCTCTGGATCTTCGGGTATACCCTCCGAAAATATAGAGACAGTGTTGACAAAACCAATGGAAACATCCCGCTCAATTTACTGGTTCGGAGCAACGCTCGGTGGATTCACACTCGCTGCGGTGAGTGCTGTCGTAATGTGGGTGGCAGAAAAGAAGATCCCCAACAACAAGACAATCGGACGTGACGTACTTCTGGGAGTCATTCTGTTCTTCCTACTTCTGCAGCTTCTTCCGGAATCTACCATTGCTTTGGTGACTGCGATCATGTCTGTAATTACATTTAGTCATATCACTGTACCTGTTGGCGGTAGTGTAGTAGATACTATTTCAACAGTGACTACCGCTGATGAAATGGAAGTGCGTGTAGGAGTTCCGAGGTTTTGAGTTTTTAAATTTACTAATTATTAAGATGATGAAGATCAGTAAAAAAACTTTATCATATCTATTTATTTTTATTGTAATCGCTGCTGCTGTTTTTCTTTCTACTCGGCACCAGTCATTCAATCTAGAAAATTTTAAGTCGACGCCAGCTGAGTCTGAATTTGGCAATATAGTGTTTTGGATTATATTTTATATTGTTGTAATCCCGTTATCAACACAGGTAATACTTATAGTCGTAAACTTATTTAGTGTTATATCAAGGCAAATATCTGGTTATGGGACAACCAACGGAGGACAATAAATCACACAAAAAATAATGTTATAAAAGAGAATGAAACTCAGTAAAAAAACTTTATCGTATCTATTTATTTTTATAGCGATTGCTGTTGCGGTTTTTCTTTTTACTCAGCGTCGGTCATTAAATATAGAAAATTTTGAGTCTTCGGGAATGAGTTGGTGGGTGTGGCTTTTAATAGCGCTTGTTGTAATTCCAATAATATTATATGTAATAGTAATGTTTAATTCTCAAAAACAGAAAGAAGAAATTTCAAACACTTTTAGAAAAATGAACGAGAATAAAGCTGCGCGGAATGCAACAGAGAGGAGAGTTAGAGCCAACCAGGAAGCCTCCCGAGCTGAAATTGAAGCCGCCATGGCCAAGCAAAGGGGAGGAGAAAGGAATCGCACTAATAAACGCCGCAATTAACGTGAATGCTACTCAGCAAAATAATGAATACACCTTGGCTCCTTCAGGAATGTCTTTAGAAGATATTTGAAAGGAATCAAAAATCGGCTTTCCAAATTGTCTGGAAGGAATCGCACCATGTACGTGCTCGGCAATGTGCTTATACAGGTCAAAATCAGGAAACCGCTCGGAGCCATCCGGATTCATGAAGATACTGCGACCCTTGTCATCAATCATCCAGGACCAGAGAATATTATACAGGGGCGATACAGTCTCCTTCATTATGAGTCCAGGCTCCTTGCTCAGGATTCCTCCTCCCTCTAGTGGCTCGGGCCGCTTCGGAAACAGCCCATCCAACAGGCTCACCGCTAGACGGCACATATCAAACGACGGATTGGGCAGAATTTCTTTCTTGAATTTGGAGACGAGAGGACTGAAGACGTACTGCCCCGCCGCGTCATTATCGTCCTTGAAATCGTCACTTATGAAGATCTGCGAGTTAATCGTAAAAATAGCACGACCAAAATCAATTATCTTAAATATCTTTCCGAAAGTCGGAATGCGAAAGACATTATCGGCCTTCGTCCTGTAATACAGATATGGTTCTGACGTTTCAGACCATACCACATTATTCGTGTGGAGGTCATTGTGCGTAAATCCCAGGATCGTCTGGGCGCACGAAAGGGCAGCCAGAACCTGAAAGATCCAGGCCGTCCAGCGCGCGTCCCATTCAGCCGTTCCAGGTTCAGCGCCGGCCGCTCCAACATCGGAGAAGAGACTGTCCATGGTAGACTTGTTCATTTCAGTAAGAATCAGCATGACCGGATAATTCTGAATATCAGCGTAAATGGCATATTCATCCATGTCAACTCCGGTTGATTCTGAATGTTCGTGATCCGAGCCCTCCGCAAAGCCTACATCATTCATGGAGTCCGCCGATTTCAAGGAGGCCGCCTCTGGAACATCCTCAATACTGAGATTTTCCAAGATGTTTGTGATGGATGCTTCTGATGCTTCTGATTCTTCAGAACTTTCCGAAGCCTCGGATCCTTCGGAATACACTCTGTCAAGAAAATCCTGAATAATCTCCTCTGGCACCGGCTCGCCAGGCTGGATCTGATTCGCAAAATGAAACGCGAACAATTTCTGATCGTATCCGCGCCAAAACCAACGCTCATGTCTGTAACTATAAAAGTCGTCTGTTAGATTGTAACGATAGGTGTCGGCCTGTGCACAGAACGCCCCATAGAAGGTATTAAAATGCGGACTAATACCTCCCTCGTGAAGACGTCCGAGAGCATACGACGCCACTGTCTCAATGTAGGCCTGGTTTCCAGGATCCTGTAGTTTTTGCCGCGTCTTAGACGTCTTGGACCAGACCTTGTTGTGCCAAGGAAGGCCGTTTTCCTTCGGTAGGCTGTAGCAACCATGAATCCATTGTATGGGATCAAGCAGATGCGTCACTTTCAGAAAGGCGGGGCGAGTCTCCACAACCGCATTGGAAAGATCGCTGTTATTTGACAGGGCCACTGTACAGGCTCCGGCAGTTCCGGAACAATCAATTGACTGGACTCTCCATTTTTGATCCATCCAGATTTCGTCCTGTAGATTTGATTTGGCCATACGAAATAATTTCGCCAGAGTCGGAAAAAAAGTTTGTAGAGATTTATAGCCACGGACCTTGAATAAATCTTTTGACAGAGGTCCGAGTTGAAAGCGAGGCAAGGGAATTGGAACACCCCGGAGTTCCATTGGATTTCTTTTTAGAAAAGGTCTTTATAAATAATGTGTCTGTTAGACGCAATCGTATAAGCGTTTCCTCTCTTCTAAAAAATGATTCGCAATATATAGTCAAATGGCGGCAACGTCGCACGTGAATTTCAACATTAAACGTTTTGATATGAAAAGAATTCCTCAAGATGCCGTAGTCATTTTTATTGGAAGACGACGCACGGGTAAATCCACTCTTGTTCGCGACCTGTTATTTCACCACCAGGATATGCCTCTTGGTACGGTGATCAGCGGCACAGAGGAGTCCAACTCTTTCTACGGTAAAATGATTCCCCCCATTTTCATTCACGGCGAATTCAGTCCGATCGTCCTCTCAAACTTCGTGAAGCGCCAGAAGATGATCATGGGGCGGATTCAACAGGATCTACAGAAGGGTGTGAAATCCAGAATAGATCCCCGCTCCTTCATGATTCTGGATGACTGTATGTACGACGACAGTTGGACACACGACAAGAATATTCGCTATCTTTTCATGAATGGTCGCTGGCTGAAGGCATTCTTCCTGATTACTATGCAGTATCCGCTGGGTATTCAGCCGGCACTGCGCACGAACGTGGATTTCGTGTTTATTCTGCGCGAACCGTATTTGAATAATCGGAAGCGTATCTTTGATAACTATGCCTCTGCCTTTCCGTCTTTTGAATTCTTCTGTCAGATCATGGACCAGTGTACGCAGAATTACGAGTGCCTTGTGATTGATAACACTAGTCAGAGCGCGAAGCTGGAGGACTGTATTTTCTGGTACAAGGCCGATGTACATGGAGATTTCCGAATTGGTGCTCCTGAATTCTGGAATCACTCGGCTTCGTACCAACAGGGCAAGGAGGATGAAATGAATCCGTATGATCCAAATGAGGCAAGAAAACTGAAGGGGCCGTCAATAAATGTTCGTAAATCACAGTAGGAATGCGGACAGTATATTGGCAATTTATAGTCCTGATCGGAGTGGCAAGTAGCCTGTTGATTCTTGATCGTATGACCCGGATCCAGCCCATGCTTGGTCCCAGAATCTACGAAACATTTCAGATGCCGGCCATGTTCGGCGGGGGCCCCAGACAGTGTGGTGTAGGAATTCCGTCGTGCCCGGATCCCACGAAGTGTGGGAATGGTTTCTGTATAAATACTGATCCGGCACCTCTGGTTGAGAAGGCGCCTATTCCGGTGTTGCCCCCGTTTACGCAGACATTTCAATAAGCTTGTAGTAAGCTTGCGAGCCAAAATAATCTTCTTTGGAAACTACAGAATGGCCGGTAAGAAGAGCATGAACGGAATAATTGGACTTGTAGTGCTTGTTGTGCTGTTCGTTGCTTTAATGCCGACTCTGCGTTCCATGTTTGCTCCGGCGTTCCCTGAGGGGTTCCAGGATGCGAGTTGCCAGGGTAAGCCGTGCCCTGAAGGGAAATTTTGCCAGCAGGGGGCGTGCCATGATATTTATATCCCCGTTCCCAAGTGAGCTTTTTACTAAGCGAAGCGCTAAAAAGCTCAGTTTAGAGTTTGGCGTTCTCCATCTTGCGAGCAATCGCCAGATCCACCGGACCAGAATCACTAAAGATACTGCGATATTCCTCCGACTTCGTGGTCATGTCTCCAGGAATCACAATATCCTCCTCCTTCACCTCCTCGGCCTTCCCATCATCCTTGGTAATACCCATTGTCGGCTTCTTTTTCCCGGCACTCATCATCTTCGCGCGATTCTCGCGCTCAAACATCTCCTTCGCCTCCTCGTTCTCCTTATACTTCTTCATCAGAGTGTTGAGTTTCTCCTCCGCGTACTCCTGCTCGGCAATCTGGGAAGGCTCAGGATCCCAAGGAAGCCACTTGCCAACCTCGGCCACGAAGATATTGTGAATCGGGTCCAGGCGCTGCAGCTTCTTGGAACGGGCAACGGCCTCCTCCTTGGAAGAGTAGGCTCCGCGAATTTTGAGACCGCGTACAGTCGTCCGGAATTCATTAATTGTATAGAACTCGTTTTCTAGAACCGCCCGGTTCGCGTAAACAAAATCCTCGTACAGCTCCTTCAGCTTGGAGATCTTCAGCTCCTCCTGCGCAGACTTTGTGAAAGCCTTGAAGCCGTCCATAATCGTGTCCATGCGAACACGAGTATCACGAAGTGTCTGTGCCACACCACTCAGATCCTTCGTCTCAGCAATGTCGGCCTGGTCATTCAGCTTGTCATTTACTGACTTGAGCGTCTCCATGAGAAACTTCTCAAAACTATTGATGCGGAAGTTGAATTCAAAATTCGCCACGAACTTCTCAAAGAAGTAGATGTCTTTCTTGGCGAGAACCTTCTCCGGACTTAGGAAACTGAGAAGACAGAAATTCTGCCCAGGAATCGGTACATCCTCAGAAAGGTGGTCCTCACGCTCTTCGGTGGCCATGGTCTATCTTCAGAGAGGACGAATAGTTTAAGTGGTAATACGCAGTAATTTTCTTAAGATAAAGTATATGGATTCCACAGCCGAAATACTTAATCGCTGTATCAAGTACCTCGTAGAGGGCCTCTTCGTGGCCGTGGCCGCGATATTCATTCCTAAGCGCTCTCTTCCGGTTGAGGACATTCTCAGCCTCGCCATCGTGGCCGCGGCCGTATTTGCCATCCTGGATGTAGTGTCGCCTAGCATCGGCTACTCGGCGCGTCAGGGTGCGGGTTTCGGTATGGGTGCTAACCTGGTGGGATTCCCTGGCCGTTAAGTTAGAGGTGTTTCCTAATAAAAATATTTTTATTGACCATTATGTAATAGTCAATAAAAACATAGGGATAAATTAGAATGAATAATGAAAGCACAGTTCGTCGTTATCCGGGTCGTGCGCGTACAACCTCGGAAAGGGGAAAGACCGCACAGGCCATACTAGAGGCTGAGAAACAGGAGAAATTCTTTCGTTCATTGTTAAGGTCTGGCGCGAAGGAGGCAACAAGAAAGAAGAAGGATGCGAAGAGATTCAGTAGCCTACTTCCTGGAATAACACGTAAGCGTAAAATGAAACTAAGTAAGATGGCCGGTTTGAAGCGTAGTAGCGGTCGTGTAGCAAGATCCATGAATCGTAGAAAGGCGGCGAGAGAGAATGTGATGCGTCGGCATCGTATGCCGAAGCGCCTGTCAACTATCAATGAGAATTATAGTGAGAATGTGAATGACCTTTCAAAAATGATGGGTAAGGCTGGGTTGAAGGGGGGTAGGCGCAGAGCTTCCAAGAAAAATTGCTGGTGGTTTTTCTAAAGACCTAGTATAAAATGGAAAGAGGGTTGAACATGGTGTTACATTCAGCAATTATTGGAATTATATTATATTTTATCATGGTAGTTGGATTAAAGCAACAGGCGAGTGTGGCTGAGAATAGAAGTATTTTGATAGCAGCATTTGTTTTGATATATATGATACTATTTGGGCATAGTTTACCAAACATATTAAGAGAAATAATCTAGATAGACCTTATGAATTGCCAATGTAAATCCGCGCAAATTTTCTGCCAAATCTTATCCTGAATATACAGTTTGTCCCTATTTTTCAACAGTTGAAAACAAGGGAGATACTCATCAAGTTCCAGCAATTCACAGAATTTATACAGGACGTACGAATACGAGAGGAAATTGTTCCGGTCCTTCGGGCAATGTGCCTGGAACGACGGCTGAATTTCCTTGAACATGTACCGCAACTTCTCCTCAATTTCGCGACTCATGACCGCCGCCGTCTGCCCGTTCAGACGATTGATAATATGTGGAATATGCTCGTAGTACTTGTTGAATTTCAATTTCTTCAGAATCTCCTTCACCTTGGAGGCCTTCAGAGTTCGGAAATCCATAATGCGCTCCTTCTTGAGTTCCAACAGGATCGCATCGTAGACCTCCTGTGGAATTTCCGTGGTCTCCTTCGCCTGGAATTGCGCCAACCACTCGTTAAAATGATTGATACGCTTGTAAGCATAGTAACTCACCTCACGAGGCGGGTCCTTGTAACTCGGTTTGTCCGAATCCACCAGAACAAAATCCTGGTATCCGCAATTACTACAGGTGAAATTTGCCTCGTTGGCGCTGAAGATCATCTCCGTCTCGCAGTGCGGGCAGTCTCCAAAAGATTCAAATTCAATTTCGTGAGACCCGCGGGCGTGCTCAGGGTCAATTCTCTGTAAATATTCCTCCAGAAGTTTATCACGGCGGAGTTCTTCTCCCGAGTTTCTTTTTGTCGGTTCGCCACTAATATCAGTTTCCTTGGAGGCAACCTCCAGAGCGGCCAGAATACTTCCAGGCTTCGCCTTCGTGGAGACCCGCTTCGGCGTGGCATGCGTGCCATTCTGAATTTTCTCCTGTATGTCATAATAATTATATAAAATGTCGCCAGTGTCTAAGAAATAGTCATACAGCTCGGAATCGGACTGAAGGTTCTTTATTTCTTTTTGGCAGGCCTCTCTCTTTTCTTCAATTACGGATGTCTCCATGACGGATGTACATGCTTTCAACTCTTCTGTTAAGCTTTCACACTGTTCTTGTAGTGTACTGAGATTTGTTTTCTTGGTTGATATTCGTTCCATATGAAATCTGTGAAGAGCATCTAGGGTAGTGCGTGACTCTGGATTACTTCTTCTGGTTGGCCGAATGCTGAAGAAGGCATTGGTGTTTTTTGTTTCCATTCTATCTAGGAGAAGTTTTTGTGTTTAGACCGTGTATTCAAAACCAAAGCCTCCCGGCAGAGGGCGAAAGATTAAAAAAGAACCTGATTTTTAGGCCGGCTGAAAATTTTTTTCTAACAAAGAGGTATAAGCCAAAATGACAGGTGGTGGTTTGATGCAGCTCGTAGCCTACGGTGCCCAGGACGTGTACCTGACGGGCAACCCCCAGATCACGTTCTTCAAGGTGGTATACCGCCGCCACACGAACTTCGCCATGGAGTCCATTGAGAACCCCTTCAACGGCTCCCCTGGCTTCGGCCGCAAGGTGACGTGCACGATCCAGCGCAACGGCGACTTGATCTACCGCATGTACCTCCAGGCCACGCTTCCCAGCGTGTCGCTTGGCCTCACGGACGGCTCTGGCGCCCAGTTCCGCTGGCTCAACTGGGTCGGTCACAACCTCATCTCGTCCGTCGAGATTGAGATTGGCGGCCAGCGCATTGACAAGCACTATGGCATCTGGCTCCAGATCTGGAATGAGCTCACGCAGGAGGCGGGCAAGCAGGCCGGCTATGCCAAGATGGTGGGCAACATCCCTGAGCTCACGAACCTGCTCGTCCAGGGCGGCGAGCCCTGCGACAGCGACTGCTACGCCGGTGAGCCCAACGCCTCGCAGGAGGTGGTCTCGTGCTCCCCCGAGTACACGCTGTACATCCCCCTCCAGTTCTGGTTCTGCCGCAACCCTGGTCTTGCGCTGCCCCTCATCGCGCTCCAGTACCACGAGGTGCGCATCAACCTGGAGTTCGAGGACATCCGCAACCTGTGCTGGGACATCACGCCCCAGAACGCGTCCAACCCCCACTCCATCCGCGACCGTGTGTCCAACTCCAACCTGGTGGCCGCCTCGCTGTACGTGGACTACATCTACCTGGACACGGACGAGCGCCGCAAGTTCGCCCAGGTGTCGCACGAGTACCTGATCGAGACGCTCCAGTTCACGGGCCAGGAGTCCATCACGTCCTCGTCCAACAAGCTGAAGCTGAACTTCAACCACCCTTGCAAGGAGCTCATCTGGGTGGTCCAGCGCGACTCCTTCACGTCGTGCGACGACACGATCGTGAACCCCTGGAAGGGACAGCAGCCCTTCAACTTCTCCGACTGGTGGGACCGCTCCGTGCTGGAGTCCGGCTACTCCGTCACGCGCGTGGAGGGCATGGCCGGCAAGAACCCTTGCATCACGGCGCTCCTCCAGCTCAACGGCCACGACCGCTTCCAGGTGCGCGAGGGCCGCTATTTCAACGAGGTGCAGCCCTACCAGCACCACACGAACATCCCCGCCGTGGGCATCAACGTGTACTCCTTCGCGCTCCAGCCCGAGCAGCACCAGCCCAGCGGCACGTGCAACTTGTCGCGCATTGATAACACCACGCTCCTCCTCACGGTGTCAAACAACGCGGTGGGCGCGACGACATCCTCGTCAGTGTACGTGTATGCGACGAACTACAATGTGCTCCGCGTCATGAGCGGTATGGGTGGGCTCGCGTACAGCAATTAAGGGAAATGGAGACATTTCTACGTCACATTCAAGTCATACAGTATATTTTTGTGTATTTTTCGTATGTGAGCAGGAAAATAAAAAATATGTTAAAAAGTTTCTGAACCGGTGACAACTCCGGCTTAAAAACTTTACACTCTTCTATTATAGGAAATGGAAGCGTGTAAAGCTGTAGTTCAAGAGGGTAAGAAAAAGGGAATAAAATGCCTCTTTCCTAGCGGTGAAAATGGATACTGTGGAAAACATCAGAGGAATAAGATATTTGATGATGGTCTTTTAGAGGGGAAAAAATGGTGCCGAATGTTCTTTCGTGGATGTGACAATGAATTAACTCCAGAAGATAAGAAATTTACATCGTGTAAGACATGTAGAGCAGCACTCAACAAAAAACAAAATCCTTGTAAGCACGAAGGATGTACGTTCAAAGTAAATGAGGGTAAATACTGTAAAAAACACGAACGTGACGTGTATTACGATGAAGAGAAAGAAAAGAATATAAAGTATTGCGATATTGCTCGTGGATGTTTTACAATTTTAACAAACAATAAGAAATCATGTAAAGAGTGTTTAGAAAAGCATCTCAAAAAAGATATGGAACGATACAACAAGCGGAAGAATATGATTATAACATCCCAAGAAGTAAACGCTACAAGGAGAACATGCCTAACATGCCAAATAGATTTTGAACCGTTTCAAACACGGTATTCAAAAGAATCACTAAACTGTACAGTCTGTTTAGAAAAACAGGCGGTACAAGATAAAAAACGAGAGGATCGTGTGAGAAATTACAAAAAAGAACACCTATACAATTTAGAAAATTATTATAAAAATTATATAGAAAAAGCAAGAATAAGAGAAAAAGGGGACTTTGAACTAAACTTTGAAACATTTACAGAAATTGTCACAGGCGAATGCCATTACTGTAAATTCAAAAATGACTCCGAAACAAATGGAATTGACCGCATAAATAATGATATTGGGTATATTAAGGAGAACTGTGTAACCGCCTGTTGGAAATGTAACAGAATGAAACATTTTTATCATCCGAGATTTTTCATTGAAAAATGTAAAATAATTGCCAAACAGGTAGTACCAACAAAGCCATTTTACAAAGAATGGGATCTGTACTACAGTCGTTCATGTTATAATAATTATAAAACTTATAAGAGAGAAGCCGAAAAACGCGAACTCCCTTTTGAACTTACAGAGGCACAGTGGGACTGGCTAACAAGGTCTGCCTGTTATTTATGTGGGTACCAGAGCATGTACGGAATTGGTATTGACCGCATTGATAATACTGTTCGTAAATACTCGTTTGACAATTGCCGTCCCTGCTGTGGGTCCTGTAATTCCATGAAAAATGAATTGCCGCTAGGCGATTTCCTAAATCAATGTAAAGTTGTGTCAGAATTATGGCCCACTACAGAAAAATTCGCAGATGTCCCGATTTCAAAAAATCCTCTAAAAGAAGCCCGTGCCCCCCTGAAAGAAAGAAAGCACTGGAAATCAGCAAGTCTCTACAGTGCGATTATGAGTGACTCGGCGTTTGATTTCTGGGATTCAAACTCTGATGTCTACACTGAGAAGGAATACGATGTTCTCTGTGAAACTGTGAAAAAATCGGAGAAGGCTGTTGCCCTTGATATACTTGTAACTCTTCTTCTGAAATTAAAAAAACGGAAGATACGTCTTAATAAGGCAGAGCGCTAAAACCCTTAACAACATTATCAACAACAGATATATTTGGAACTGCGATTCTGTAATATTTATCAAGGCCTCTATATGTTCTGATTTTAATACCGTTTTCTAGTAATAGTTCGTCTATATTATCTATATCAGAGTAAAAAAATATATAATTAATACTGAGGTCTTCATTTATTATTGATACGATATCTCGTATTCCATTACAGAAGGTCTCTTTTGATACTAATAGTTCTTTCAGTTGTCCGTTATAATACTGGGTGATTGATTCATTGTCATTGTGTATTTTCAATGCTTCTTCAACAGCATAAGAATTAACTGACCAGGGAGGAGTCTGTCTTTTCATTAAATTTATGATGTTCTTGTTGGCAAAACAATATCCGATTCTTATTCCTGATAGAGCATAAATTTTTGACATGCTCCTGCACAAAACGATATTTCTTTCATTCAGTATCTTCGGTGTCTCATAGGAAAACTCCGCTGTTTTGTTTTTCAGGTAATTATAAAACGGATAGTACGTCTCATCAACCCACAAAATAACATTTTTTGGTAGTAAAAGATGTAACTTATGTATATCTATTGTCAATGGAATCGGCGAATTCGGAGATACGATACATAATCCAACTGATCCACTGCTAATTACACTGTCTACTATATGCTGTTCTACTATATGCTGTTCTAGATTGGCACGAATGTCCATGATATTGATTTTATTAACCTTACAATTCACTATATTTTCTAAGACATATTCATATTCTTCATAGGTCGGATTTAATATAGAGACCTTGTCATACTTTGTAAATAATGACTGTAATCCTGAAAATATCAATTGAGATGATCCACAGCCTACTATAACCTCGTCTTTATCAACTTTATACAGAGAACTGATGGACGTTCGTAACTCTCTGTAGGATGAATCAGGAGAGTGTACATTTAGTAGGATCTTACTTTTGTTGTTGTACTGAGCATCCAAAACATCTAGGGGGTATTTTATTTGTGATGATTTACCCAATCCATGAGGGCACACATCACCACTAATAAGAATATTTCTATCTATTCTTAAAACAGACGATAACACTTCTGTTTTTGTTAGAAAACATTTGTGAGGAACCATTGTTATTTTTCCAATTGTAACCTCATTTGCCATTTTTTCAAAAGGAATGTGCCGTTTATAAACAGGAATTAAATCACTTCTCAACATGGCAACGATGGTACAAGGACAGTACTTCACACAATATAAAAACGCATTCGCCATGAGTTTTGAAATAAGTCCGCCATTTCTATATTTTGGAACGACAGACAGATTTCGTAGTTCAAAAAATGTATTGAGCGAGCTAACTACATCATTTGATACATATTTAGTGATTGATTTTTTAACTGAATTTGGCTTTGTAATTGAAACAAATCCGCTTACTTCACCGTCTTGAATACACACGACATACACACTGTCATACTCATCTTCAATTTCATTTGTTGTATTTTCAGGATACAGTTCCAACTCTTTACAATAGATATCATACTTTATCCTCTTAATATCGTTAATAAGTTGAAGTGATTTTTCGTCTGTATTATGTATAGGGTCTACGATACGAATCTCGGGTAAAGATGACATTACGATGTATTAATTATACTACTATAACTTTAGACGGTCGGTGAGAATGGCTAAAGCCTAACCACCATCAACAAGTAAATGGCCGATCTAGTCATACCCAAACACGAGGCCGGGTTTTTTTCATCCTGCTCAGTACAATTGGAGAAGATCGTCCAACATTTCAACAAGAATAAGCGATGCGCCGAGTCTGTGGACCGGTCGCAACAATTCTCCTGGTACAAACCGGCCGAGGCCTCTATAGAGGAATACTTTGAGCCTGTACCGACAACCATCCGCTATGGGCGCTGGATTCACTACGAGCATTACTACCAATTCCTGAATTACAAGACGCTTGACCTGAAGAGTCTTCAGCCCTTCATCAAGAAATTCTTCACGCCTTCCAAGCAAATCCGCGACATCGTAACAGGCCTGGAACAAAAATACAACATAGATTATGAGAAAACCTTTGTAGTATTTTACAGGGGGAATGACAAGGTAACAGAGACGCAACTCGGCACCTACGACGATTTCATTCGGCCGGCGAAGGAATTCCAGGCGGCCCACCCAGAGTGGAAATGCCTCGTTCAGACGGATGAGACGGAATTCTTGGAGCGGGCGCTCAGGGAAATTCCGAACGCCTTCTGCTTCCAGGACGAAATTCGCCACATTCCTCGCACGGCCGAGACGACGGTGGACAGGATATTCAAGGAGACGAATTTCCAATTCTCCAAGAATTTCCTGGCGATCACGCTGATTATGGCAAAATCTGCCCACGTCTTCTGTGGAACGGGAAATTGCTCTCTGTGGATCGCCCTCTACCGTGGAGGAACCGACAGGTTTCAGCAATTCTTTAATATGAAGTGGACATAATCCCTACTCGTGTGTATATTTCCAAGTAGCCTGGTATTCCAGAGGGAGTATATAATTCCCGTAGGTCTGAATTACGAATTGAAAACTGATCTGGTCTTCAATTCCGCACTGCCGAATATGGTGGAGCCAATTTTCTCCCATTTCATGTACCTTTCGGCAATTCTTTCTGATACTAAATCCACAACAATAGTGTATGGAAATCGTCTCTGAAAATCCGTTCGCCAATTGCCGTTCAATGTAGGCGCGGTACATATCACTCTGTTGTGAATAGCGGGCGTATTGAATTGCCAGATTATATTCGTCCCAGACGGAGGTAAATCGGTCAGAATAGGAGTGTTTCGTAAATGCCATGAGTTTAGAGGAATTCTCAATTTCTTCTATGGCTGAATTCACCCTATCTTCAAACACGGTGAGTTTGGAGTCAAACCAACAGTAATAGCGGTATTTTTTCAGGACATCAAATCTGTGTGGACAGGAACGTAATTCTTTCGTGTTCATACAGTCTTTTATTGCCTCGTTTTCAACAGGTATATTGGAAACGAATATGGCAATGAATCGCGTAGACTCCAGGGCCGCATAGATCTCGTGATTATTTGTAAAATAATAACAATCCTCGGTCTGTGACGGAACTGGAGGAATCAACTTTGAATAACTCTGCGATCCGCCAAAATAACAGGTATAGTATGCTATACGTTTGGTTAAAGGAATGTACGGGCGTTTCAGAGTGATAGCCTTCTGAAAGAGGCCCCTGTATTTCTTTCTTCGTAGAGTCCCTGTTATAACCTTGGTATCTTTTGGCATATCTTACAGTATGGCTTGAATAAATTATCCTATAAAATCGGCAACTCTCGGTCGGTCTCAATGATGACTTCTGGCGCTTCTGGCCACGAAGTGTAGAGCGCGGCTGCCGTCGTGGGCCTGTCAAATGACAGGAGCCTCTGTAGGGCCTCAAGACGGCGCTTAAGGGGAGGGCCGACCAGGCCCCGCGAAATCTGTTTCCACCGCCACTCAAACTGTAGGGCCGCTCGGTGATCAGGAAATCCCCGTACGTGGCAGATTCGTTCCCAGGATCTTCCAGAGGTGGCTTTTGCCCCGCCACTCAACTCGCCATTATGTTGCCGAAGACGCCGGTCCAAATCGGGCGTGACACCCACATACGTTTTTTCTGGGCCGCCCCGTGTGGCTAGAAGATAACAGTGCCACGACATTCCTACATGACCCTGTTGAATTTGTTTTAGTACTAATCTATAGAGATGGAAGGTGGCGGGTATAGTTCAACTGGAGGAGGATTTTCGGGCGGTCCCTCCATACACCTGTCAAACATTGGAAAGTACGAGTCAGTAGATGAGATTGCCACAATAGCAAATGCCGGATTGTTTACAACTCTTTTGGCGATAGTATCTGCCCGGATTGGACAGGTGGGTGGCACGTCGCTCAATACGTATTTTGAGGTTTTCGGCCTGGAGGGCATTGTTTCCTGCGTCATGCTCGTGGCGATACTTTTCCAGATTGCCCGTTATTTCTACACGACCCTGTATGCCACGTATGAAAGAGCCTGGTCGCCCTTCATTTTCATCTGTTTCTTGTTGGGGACACAGGTGGTCTCGGATCTGGCCTTTTATTATGGAGTTGTGAATGTGTTGAAGGAGAAGCAGAACTACATGATTGATATGATTCGCAAGTATATTGGGGAAAATAAGTGGGGTGCTCTGGGAGGTCACAGTGTGTTTATTGTTTTGACGGCGCTAGTGGCCATGATTCTGAATGAGTCGTCTGATCTATCCAAAATAGTACTGTTTGGAGTGGTGGCGTTCTTGATACCGTATGCTCTTTCTATTCGGTATATGAAGCCGGCACCTCCCGTGCCAGTGGCCCCTCCCCCCAAAACAATGACTGATGCTCGTGGATTTTACTAAGCCATAGTAGATATGGAGGAGGAATCTGTAAATAAAAATATAGAATCAGAAAACACTACCGAGAATTCTCCGCCGTATGCTGAGAAGACGCCTCCTCGCGATTCGGAGGAAGAGACGACGACGGTGACTGAGGAGGCCAAGCCTGAAGAGGAGGCCAAGCCCGAGGAGGAGGCCAAGCCCGAGGAGCCTGCAGCCGAAACAACAACCCGCGGGAAACCGGTACGTTCGGAAAAGCAGAAGGAGGCCGACGCCGCTGTTGCGAAAGTTTTAGAGAAAATTCGGGAACTCTACAGGAAGGAATTTGCCGACCTTCCCGAGAGAAAGCGTCCCAAGGCAAAGGCATGGGTTGCTCGTGCCGCATATTACAAGCCCACGGAGGAGGAACGCGAGGAGTATATTGCTGAGATGATAAAGGCCGACAGAGACGCTGTGAATGGTGTGAAGGTGGCAAATAATAGTTCAGTTGGAAAGGGTTCCCTGCGGTCCATGGTGTATAAATTCCAGAACACACTGGATGATGCGGTCCAAACTGCTACAGTGGCCGTGGAAGAGTCGGTCACTTCTCCTGCCACTAGACGGGCGGCCAAGAAATTTGTATCCACGCTTACAAGCAGTACTCGCAAACTGAAGGCATCTCTTATGCGTGAAATTGATCGGCCTGCGAATAACAACTCCGGGATGAATTCAACAAATATGAATTCACCCTATAAGGCCCGTAATCGGAATCGGGTCGTTCCCCTGTCCAATAATTCGGGGATGATTCCCGAGAATTCCATAGGTCGCGAGAATTCCGGTTCGGCGATGAATAATTCGCTTGATATGAATTCTGAAATGAAGGCCACAACAACTGTTCCTCCGGAAGAAGACTCGTCTTTGAATTTGAATATGTCTAAGATGCGGATGAATTCCAGCAATGACAATTCTAGTAGCACAAACGCCAATGACCGTTCCTATGAGCGTGTGACTCGCGCTGTAAAGAATAACAGAATGACAAACAAGAAGCGCCGAAGAAATTACAACTCTGAAAATAATTCCAACGAGAATAGCAATTCAGCCTACAGCAATACGCGCCGGAATAAGAAGCGTTCCAAGGTGGTATCAAACTACACTGAGCTTTAGCGAAGTTCACGAAGTGCACTGAGCTTTAGCTCAGGCTAAAGCGAAGCCCACAACCACTCCAAAATTGAATCAGCCAACCCAACGGAGACCGTACAACAAAATGTCCTCTCCCTATCTGACAATCCGTAACCCCTCCGAAGCCTGTGTGGACTTTCCATCAGACCCGGCGCAAACCTACAAGTACCCTCTTGACCCCTTTCAACAGCATGCCATCTCAGCCATCTCCCGCGATGAAAACGTCCTCGTGACAGCCAAGACCGGCTCAGGTAAGACGCTGGTGGGCGAGTACCAGATTGCCCACAGTCTCCGAAAGGGCGGCCGAGTCTTCTACACGACTCCTATCAAGTCCCTGAGCAATCAGAAATTCTACGACCTGAAGCAAATGTTTCCTGACCGCGTGGGAATCATGACAGGCGATATCAAATTCAAGCCGGACGCCGACGTAGTCATCATGACCACCGAGATTCTCCGCAACCTCCTGTTCAAGCGGGGAACGGCCACGGAGTCTCTCGGCATCACGGCCAGTCTCTCTCTGGACCGCCTGGACGCCGTCGTGTTTGACGAGTGCCACTACATCAACGACCGAGACCGTGGAGCCGTCTGGGAAGAGACGATGATCCTGTTGCCTCCTGCGACGAACATGATCCTCCTTTCCGCCACGATCGATGCTCCGGAGGAATTCGCTGCCTGGCTTGGCGAACTCAAGCAGAAGCGGATCCACCTCATTTCCACACAGTACCGAGTCGTCCCGCTGGTCCATGGGGTCTATCGGGGTGACGATTTCATGAGCATCATGGATAGCCGCGATAAGTTTGATGCGGCCACCTACAAATCTTGGCTACAAGCAAGGAAACGCGACAAGGATGACGCTGAACATCACAAGGATGCTGTGGCTGATCGTCGGCGAGGTGGTTATGAGACTCCCGTGGTACAGCGGAAAAGTACGATTAAGTCCTTCACCCATGAAATGAACGCAATGATAGCACGCCTGGAGGAGAAGCAACTCCTACCGGCGCTCTTCTTCGTCTTCAGTCGCAAGGACTGCGAGCGGTACGCCGATCTGACCGAGCACACCCTGTTGGATTCCTCGGACACGGCCTCCGTGAAACATATCCTGGATTTCCATCTTCACAGGTACGGTGATGAACTCCTCAAACTCCCGCAGTATCACGCGATTCGGGGGCTTCTGGAGAAGGGGATCGCCTTCCACCACAGCGGACTTCTTCCGATTCTCAAAGAAATGGTGGAGATCCTCTTCGGCCGTGGCTTCGTGAAGGTCCTCTTCGCCACGGAGACCTTCGCGGTGGGAATCAACATGCCGACGAAGACGGTCATCTTCACCGGTCTCCGCAAGTACGATAGCGTGGGCGAAGCGATGCGCCTTCTCAACACGGATGAGTACATTCAGATGGCGGGCCGGGCCGGGAGGCGTGGAAAGGACGACCGGGGTGTGGTAATCTACATGCCGGATCGGGAACCGGAGTTTCTGGAGGATGTCCAAAAGATTCTCACGGGGACCCGTTCCACCTTCCAGTCTCGGATGACCTTCCATTACGATTTCATTCTGAAGACGTTCCAGGCGGGAAATCTCCGCTGGGCAGATATTCTGAAGGACTCCTATTGGTTTCGTCGGCATGCTTCCGTGATTTCCGGTTGTCGTCGGGAACTGGAGGCCGAGCGGGAGCGCCTGGGGGCCATCTCGCTTACGGAGGCTGAGCATGCCGCCATGGCCGAATACGAGAGGATCGGGGCGAACATCAAGGCCACGGCGAATGCGGCCAGGCGCGCAGAGCAGAAGGCGCTGGAGGCCTGGAAGCAGAAGCGGATTGGTCCTCGCTGGTACGCGGTAATCCAGGAAGTCTGGCCGAGGTACAAGAAGTCCGTGGCCGAGGTGGCCTATCTGGAGAAACAACTGGCTGCCTTGGAGGAGCCCCAGCGGGACATTATGCCGACCCTGGACAGCCTGGAGCGAATGGGTTTCATGGAGGGTGGGGCCCTCACACCCCTCGGGTCAATGGCAACAGAAGTGAATGAGGGTCACGCAATTCTGATGCCACTCTTCTATGTTGGTGGGCCCCGCTTTCAGAGCCCGGAGGAACTCGTGGCCTTTCTCGCCGTTTTCCTGGGAGAGAGTTCCAAGGAACCGGCTGGCCAACTCCGGATTCCCGAGACGATCCGTAGCGCCCTGAAGAAACTGGAAGAAATCGCCGATTCCTGTAAGGCTACAGAGAAGGCGGCAGGGGTTGTCACAGGAAATAACTGGGAATACTGGGATCTGAATTACAAATTCGTGGAGATCGTCTGGCGCTACACGCAGGGCGAGGAGATTGCCGCGCTCTGCGCCGACTACGAACTCTTCGGAGGGAATCTTATCAGAATCCTTCTGAAGATGGGGAACATCATACAGGAGTGGCAGGTGCTGGCCACGATGAACAAGGATGTGGAGCAACTGGCGATGCTGGCTGGGGCCGAGTCGCTCCTGTCGGTGGGAAAGATGGGCACCGAGAGCCTCTATCTGTGTCTGTGAGATCGGCGCCTAGCCTTGCGCGCCCGTTTTTTCTTTGTACTACGCCGGCGACGTCCGCCTCCCAATTGTTGGCTGACGAATCCTGGAGCCGTCTTTGTCTCTGCGATTAAATCCCCATAGTATTTGAAAATCGTCTTCATTATCTGATTATAGGCTGGGTCCAGCGACATCGGAATAATGTCAGGATTGATGAGTGTCGTCTCCGTGACCTCGTTTGCGTCCTTGCGCTTGTTTGAACTGGCAGGCAGTAGCGATTCCCCCAGAGAGAGTTTGTAGGGCGAAGGATACTGGGCGATTCCGTTTTCAAGAAGAATCTTCGCAAAGGGAGTTTCAGGAGTATCTTTTACGGGCCCTCCCTCCACCTGGATGTATTCAAAGTAGTAAAAATAAACCTTCTCAAACATCATGGGAATCATGACATACGAGAGGAGTTGCTCATCCTTTCCAATGTAGGTCGGTTTAGAAAGATTCTCGGGACTCCTGTCGGATCCCTTCTGTATTACGCGGGAGGTCTGGCGGAGATACTTGAGTGCCGCCTTCCAATAGGAGCCATCCGTCATTTCGGGAATTCCGCCGAGGGAACTCGTGATGGCCGCGTAACAGCCAGGAGTGTTCGTCCCAGTTTCGGGATGGATGTGCCACTGCCGGTGATAATTCGGCTGAGAGGCGATCAGAATTCTGTAGGGGTTCGGATCGGCGAAGAGGACGGCGAGTTTGTCCCACAGGGTCTTCTCCCAGAGGGCAAATTTCTCTGTGAAATTCGGGAGCGTCGTACTGCCTCCCCCGTCCTTGATGAGATTCTCAAAGAGTGTGTCGGCATCGCGCACAAAGACGGGGATGTCAGGAAAATCCGTGAACGCCTTCATGCGGAGGGCGCGAAGAATGGCGTTGTCCACGGTCTTTCCGTCGCCCTTGGAGCCCACCGCGTATTCGGGCCAGGTTACGACGGCGAAGACGGTGTTCGGATGGGCCGCGATCTTCTCCCATTCCCGCTTGTGTTTCTGGGCGCGCTCGGTCTCCGTGTTGGTTCTGAAGAAGGGATTGTCCATGCTGTGTTGGTCCGTGAGAATGACGAGTTTCCAGCCGGCGAATTCCGGCCGGTCCGTGACGGCGAGGTACTGGAGGAGGCCGACCTTGTAGACGTCGTTTTTCACCCAGGGGGAATCCTGGCCCTTGAAGTCGTTGCATTCGGCGCAGTCCGTCTCCCGAAAGTAGTAGGTCGTTACGAAAAGGCCGGAACTGTCAGTCAGTGGTGCCTCTGATTTATATTCAATAAAGCCTGCTGTTGCGTCATCGGGATCTATGGATTTTTTGAGGACGTTGCTCATCCTCCCTGCTGAGAGCCGAGATTTTACGCCGTTTCATAACTGCCGTTTATTGTGAGGCCATCACTGGTTGTCCAAGTGAAAGGTACAGTTGAACTTGTCGGTTGTGCACCAGGATTTGATCCTGATTGAGACAAGACCGTAACAATACTTGCATTTCCTCCATATCCAGTAAAAGCCGTTCCCACTATCCAGTAGGCGCCGTTACGTAAGATAGTAGAATTTAATATAACAGAAGTTGTGCCCACACCTGCGACAGGAAGTGAGAAGCGCCAGATGCCGGTTCCTGATATACTAGAAGTAGAACCGATTGTTAAACTAATGAAAACGAAACATATTTTACCTATAGTTTGGTACCGACCTGATAAAGTTCCGTTTCCAATCGTGGGTGTCCCAGATTCGGCAGTCCATGTTGGAGTGTAGGTCGTCCAGGCTGAACTTGGTACGCCTGAACCAGTAAAGCCTGTGAATCCAGTCGCACCTGTGAAGCCAGTAAAACCCGTGAATCCAGTCGCACCTGTGAAGCCAGTAAAGCCAGTAAAGCCTGTTGCGCCTGTTGCACCAGTGAAGCCAGTAGATCCAAGTGCTCCTGCCAAACTTATATTGAATAACTGGGCACCACTTATCGATCCACTTACATATGTAACTGATACACCCAGTGAACCACCACTATATGATGTAACTGATCCTGTAAAATATTTTAGGGATGTTTGACCGTAAACGGAAACAAGAGTTCCTACAACGAAACCTAAATTTTGAGGTACGCTTGTAACAGTTGTTGTGCCACCTACAGTAGGACTCAGAGTATTGTTTGCGGTTGTAGTCGTGCTATAGATTGAACCTGTTGCTCCAGTTGTCCCAGTAAAGCCCGTAAAGCCAGTAGCCCCTGTAAAACCCGTAAAGCCAGTAGCCCCTGTAAAACCCGTAAAGCCAGTAGCCCCTGTAAAACCCGTAAAGCCAGTAGCCCCCGTAGCACCTGTAGCCCCAGTAGCACCTGTAGCCCCAGTAGCTCCTGTAGCTCCAGTATTACCAGGTGTGGAAATGGATGTGTGTAAGTGTGTGGGAGATGCCCCCTGGAATTTCAGAGTGAGAGTTCCAGGACTATTAAGGCTCTGTACAAAAAGTTTTACACGAAGAACAACACTTGTACTCGCTAAAGTCTGAACAGGAACATACAAAGAAGCATCATAGTCTTGTTCTAATGCCACATCTATTTGCTGAATATCGGCAGCCCCATTCACTAACAGTGTTTCGGTCGTGCCATCCCAAGAATACAGGGACCAGTATAGATTTACATATTTGTTTGTAAGATTTGGGTTGGCCACACTTGCCAAAAAATTAAGATCCCAGAGCCCAGCAGGAATAATATTTGACACTAATAAGCCCGAATTCAGCGTAAATGTGGCAATATTCACATAGGAACTGGTGAGAGACGCGGCAGTTATAGTTGTTGCTGTGGGGCTTGCGTAGGCCGTATCCATTGTTCCCGTAATGGGTGTAGATGTATAGGAGCCGCCACTTGTGAAAAGGTAGAAGGCTATACCGCCAGCCACACCCGCCGTTCCTGGGGCCCCTGTTGCCCCGGTGAAACCAGTAAATCCAGTTGCTCCAGTTGCCCCTGTATATCCGGTAGTTCCAGAGTATCCAGTAAAGCCAGTAAAACCAGTTGCCCCTGTATATCCGGTAGTTCCAGAGTATCCAGTAAAGCCAGTAAATCCAGTTGTCCCAGTTGCTCCGGTATATCCTGTGGTTCCAGAGTAACCAGTTGTCCCAGTTGCTCCGGTATATCCTGTGGTTCCAGAGTAACCAGTTGTCCCAGTTGCCCCTGTATATCCGGTAGTTCCAGAGTATCCAGTAAAGCCAGTAAAACCAGTTGCCCCAGTATGTCCTGTATATCCTGTATTTCCAGTATATCCGGTAGAACCGGTATACCCTGTAGGTCCAACCAAACTAACCCCTGTGTTCCAGGACATGAGACTCTACTAATGTTGATACAGTTTAAACTGTTACGATTCTAAACACGGTAACACACCGGGGGTGTCCTCTAATTGACTTATATCAGTAACTAAAAAGTCGGCAAGGTCCCCCTGTAGGATTTTCATAGGTGGAGCCGGCTTATTTATGGAATCCTTGGATTGATTCGGTAGGCGGAGGAAGCTGAGTTCGTGGTTGGACTCCAGGGAGATATAGAGGAGGGTGTCGTCAAACCAGGAGTGCTTGCCCTTGAGTTTGGCGGTGACCTTTCTGAGATCGTCCAGAGTGATCCTGTAGCGTTTCGAGAGGATGTGGTAGGAAACCTTGGTTTCGCGAGTTCCACAGGAAATCGCCCAGTCGGCATCTACCGTTCCGAATTGCCGGTTGAGAGTTTCCAACGATTTTTCCAGAACGTGCTCGGCCTTCGGGCCCGCGTCCACGTCAAAAAACAGGCGAATCTTCGTATCAGAAAGATACAATTCAATGACTTCGTGCCAGAAGTTGTCGGTGACCATGCCTTTCAAAACTTCCTCGCGAGAGAGTTCAACGATTTCTCTCGTGAATTTGTTTTTTACTTCAGAAAGAAGTATTTTCATTTATATATTGTCATCTTCAACTGTTTAGGAGGTGACTGTCAGGCGCTTTGAGTATATAGATACAGGTACAGAAGCAATGACATCATTCGTATTATCAGTCAAGTTCTTGTATGCAGATGTTCCATCGTAATATCCTGTCGGCTCTAAGAATAATGTGGCAGGAGTAGCATAACCGCCACGAGAACCATTATTAAAGGCTAGGCAGTATGCGGGGAAGGCAGTGATACGGTTGGTAGCACTATTGTCCGAATAGGCATATATTACAAGACGGACTATTTGAGATGAGGTAAAAGTTGATGTGGTCAATGTCGTAGATAGCCCTGTAAGAACGCCTGATACGGCAGAAAGCAATACACCACTCGTGCTGGCCTCTATTACTGTGTCAGGGTCATTCACTATCGGCAAAACCGTAGCGTGGTGGCTCGACGTTCTAAATATCTTATACGACTGCGCCCCAGGGACGGCATTCCACGCCACATTCATTGTCAGCACAGTCGTCGTCGTGTTGTACGCGCCAGAGCAGTTTCCGAAATCCCACTCGTAGTTCATCTTGGGTCCATACATGACGTTGTTTCTCAAGTCAATGTAAAAATCGCCAATACGCCCGTAATTGTTCGTGGGGGGCCCGAATCCGGCATTCACCTTCGTTCCGCCGAACGTGTCGGTTCCGATGTCAGGGAGAATGATGCGGGCGGTGTAGGCCTTCATTATCATTTGATTACGACGTTGTAGAGACGTTCCTGATATACTATACGACCAATTAATTCCGTCCGTGCTTATTCCTGTTGTATCAGCGGCACCACCTGCCACCCATACAGAACCATTCCATGCTACACTAGTTGCACCCATTAAAAGAGTGTTTGATGCCGCCCCACAACCAGTCCAATTGATACCATCGGATGAATACGCAAGGCAATCCGTGCCACCGCCACCAGCTGCTACCCACAGAGACCCATTCCAAGCAACACTATTACAGCTACTATTAAAAATACTATTTCCAGAACTTGAAGCGTTCCAAGTTATACCATCGTAGGAATAAGCAAGCGAATTTGTTCCAGCACCGCCAGCTACCCACACAGTTCCGTTCCAGGCAACAACCTCAACCCTGTTGGTAAAAAGACTATTTCCAGACTCAGAGGCAAACCAGTCAATACCGTTCAAAGAATAACCAAGCTTATTCGTTCCGTTTGCTCCTCCCGCTACCCACATGTAACCATTCCAGGCTACAGTAAAAACCGTCTCAGTAAAAACACTAGTACCAGAAGCGGAAGCTATCCAGTTAATACCATCGTATGAGTAAGCAAGGTTGTTTGATTCCGCACCATTGTTGCCACCCGCAACCCACATAGAACCATTCCAGGCGACACCTCTAGAGTCATTCGGGAAAATACTGTTTCCAGAAGCCGAACCGGTCCAGTTAATACCGTCGGAAGAATACGCGACACGATTGGGACCATTACCGACTGCTACCCAGAGAACTCCATTCCAAGCAATAGTATTACAACCACCGCCTTCAAAAACTTTAGTTCCGTTTGAAGCATACCAAGTCGCGCCATCATACGAATATGACATTAAATTAGCTGATCCTGAAACCATGAAATTATTACCCACTGTCAGCGGCACGTAGGGCTTCACCATGTAGTTCCCAACGCTAGGAAGAACGCGACGGGCGACGACGGCGTTTACAGTAACCTCATCCGCAAGACCCGTAGCAGATGTATTGAGTACCCATGTTTCTCCATCAGAACTGCTCGCCACATTTCCGCTGGCATCACCAGCATACCAGAAAGAACCGTTCCAAGTGACAGTGGATACCCCGTTCAGAACCGCAGTAGAACTGGAAGTCCATGTCACCGCATCAGTAGAATAGGCAACAGATGCTCCACCGCTACCTCCCGCTACCCACAGAGAACCATTCCAGGCAAGCGCTGAGCAGGCCGATGTAAAATTCGTGCTCCCTGTGTTAGTCCAGTTGATACCGTCAGTAGAAGAAGCAATAAATCCTGTTCCTCCTGAAGTACCACCCGCTAACCAGATAGACCCATTCCAGGCCACAGTAACACCGTGGTTTGAAGTAAGAGCGCCAGGGGAGGGAAACCATACCACACCATCGTAAGAATAGCCAAGAATATTATCTCCACTACCGGCCGCTACCCACATAGAGCCATTAGAAGCAACCGAGACACATTCAGTGGTAAAAACAGAAGTTCCGTAGGGCGAAGCCGTCCAGTTTACTCCATCATAAGAATACGCAAGAGTATTATCTCCAGCACCTCCCGCCACCCACATAGAGCCATTCCAGGCAATCGCATTACATTGAGTAGTTAAAACACTTTGGAAAGAGTTCGTCCAGTTGATACCGTCAGATGAATAGGCAATAACTACACCACTATTAGTTAGACCACCCGCTACCCAAATCTGTCCGTTCCAGGCAACTGCCTTAGGCGTACCGGCACCATTAGTAAAAATGGAATTTGCAGAAGTAGACTCAAACCAGTTAATACCGTCATACGTGTACATTATGACTGCAGCGGAACTAGCATTGTTCAAGCCAACCATGAAGTTCTCCGTGAGCGCAGTCCCTACACCAGAAGCACCAGTGTAACCGGTGTAACCAGTGTAACCGGTAAAACCCGTGTCACCGGTGAAACCAGTGAAACCAGTGAAACCAGTGAAACCAGTGAAACCAGTAAAACCAGTGAAACCCGTGTCACCAGTGTAACCAGTGAAACCAGTAAAACCAGTAAAACCAGTAAAACCAGTGTAACCAGTGTAACCAGTAAAACCTGTGAAACCTGTGAAACCAGTGTAGCCGGTGTAACCCGTGTAACCCGTGAAACCAGTGAAACCAGTGAAACCAGTAAAACCAGTAAAACCAGTGAAACCAGTGAAACCAGTAAAACCCGTGGCTCCAGTGAAACCAGTGTAGCCAGTGTAACCAGTGTAACCGGTAAAACCCGTGTCACCAGTGAAACCGGTGTAACCCGTGTAACCCGTGTAACCAGTGAAACCAGTAAAACCCGTGTCACCCGTGTAGCCGGTGTAGCCAGTGTAGCCGGTGAAACCCGTGTAACCTGTGAAACCCGTGAAACCAGTGTAACCAGTGAAACCCGTGAAACCAGTGTCACCAGTGTAACCAGTGTAGCCCGTAGCACCCGTCTCGCCGGTGTAACCAGTGAAACCCGTGTCTCCCTGCGCACCCGTGTCACCCTTGATCTGTCCTACGTCAGACCACACCTCTCCGCTAAACACCCACAGGTCTCCGCTGGTCTCATCAATCACACCGTTGCCCGCCACCGCCGAAGGGAAGGCCGTGTTCAAGGCGATCTGAGGGTCGCCCACAATTTCAGGGATGGAGCCAATGATTACTACACTTGTACCCGCCGCGCCAGTGAAACCGGTGAAACCCGTAGCGCCCGTCTCACCAGTGTAGCCAGTGTAGCCCGTGTAACCAGTGTAACCAGTGAAACCGGTAAAACCAGTGTCACCCGTGTAGCCGGTGTAGCCAGTGTAGCCGGTAAAACCGGTGTAACCTGTGAAACCAGTGAAACCAGTGTAACCGGTGAAACCAGTGTCGCCGGTGAAACCAGTGTAACCAGTGTAACCAGTAAAACCAGTAAAACCCGTGTCACCAGTGTAACCAGTGTAACCAGTGTAGCCAGTGAAACCAGTGAAACCAGTGTAACCAGTGTAACCAGTAAAACCCGTAGCGCCCGTGTCACCCGTGTAGCCAGTGTAGCCAGTGTAACCCGTGAAACCAGTGAAACCGGTGAAACCAGTGAAACCAGTAAAACCTGTGAAACCAGTGTAACCGGTGTAACCCGTGAAACCAGTAAAACCAGTGAAACCAGTGAAACCAGTGTAACCGGTAAAACCAGTGAAACCAGTAAAACCAGTGAAACCAGTGAAACCAGTGTAACCAGTGTAACCCGTAGCGCCCGTGTCACCTGTGTAACCAGTGTAACCCGTATCACCCGTGTCACCAGTGTAGCCGGTGTAACCCGTGTCACCAGTGTAGCCGGTGTAACCAGTGTAACCAGTAAAACCCGTGTCACCCGTGTCACCAGTGTAACCCGTGTAACCCGTGTAGCCAGTGTAGCCGGTGAAACCGGTGAAACCAGTGAAACCGGTGAAACCCGTGTAACCAGTGTAACCAGTGAAACCGGTGAAACCAGTGAAACCAGTGAAACCCGTAGCACCCGTATCACCAGTGTAACCCGTGTAACCCGTGTAACCCGTAAAACCAGTAAAACCAGTGAAACCAGTGAAACCAGTGAAACCGGTGAAACCAGTGTAACCAGTGAAACCAGTAAAACCCGTGTAACCCGTGTCACCCGTGTAGCCAGTGTAGCCAGTGTAGCCCGTAGCACCCGTCTCGCCAGTGTAACCCGTGAAACCCGTGTCTCCCGTGGCCCCCTGGGCGCCCGTGTCGCCCTTAATCTGTCCTACATCCGTCCATGTAACTCCACTGAATACCCACAGATCACCGCTGGTCTCGTCAATTACGCCGTTGCCCGCGACAGCCGAAGGGAATGCCGTGTTCAAGGTGGCCTGAGGATCGCCCCCAACCGTTACCAGGGAGCCAATGATTACTACACTCGTACCCGCCGCACCAGTGAAACCAGTAAAACCGGTGGCGCCAGTGTCTCCCGTGTCACCCGTGTAGCCGGTGTAGCCGGTGTAACCCGTGTAACCCGTAGCGCCCGTGTCACCCGTGTAGCCGGTGTAGCCGGTGTAGCCAGTGAAACCGGTAAAACCAGTGAAACCGGTGAAACCAGTGAAACCAGTGAAACCGGTAAAACCAGTGTAACCAGTGTAACCAGTGAAACCAGTGAAACCGGTGAAACCTGTGAAACCAGTGAAACCCGTAGCGCCCGTCTCACCTGTGTAACCAGTGTAACCAGTAAAACCGGTGAAACCAGTGTAACCAGTGTAACCTGTGGCACCCGTGTCACCAGTGTAACCGGTAAAACCCGTAAAACCCGTGTCACCAGTGTAACCAGTAAAACCAGTAAAACCAGTGTAGCCAGTGTAGCCGGTGTAACCGGTGAAACCAGTAAAACCGGTGAAACCAGTGAAACCAGTGGAGCCGGTGTAACCAGTGTAACCCGTGAAACCAGTAAAACCAGTGAAACCGGTGAAACCAGTGAAACCAGTAAAACCAGTGAAACCAGTGAAACCAGTGAAACCAGTGTAACCAGTGTAACCCGTAGCGCCAGTGTCACCAGTGTAACCAGTGTAACCAGTGTAACCCGTAGCACCCGTGTCACCAGTGTAACCAGTGTCACCAGTGTAACCAGTGTAACCAGTGTAACCCGTGTCACCAGTGTCACCAGTGTAACCAGTGTAACCAGTAAAACCTGTGTCACCTGTGTCACCAGTGTAACCCGTGTAACCGGTAAAACCCGTAAAACCAGTGAAACCAGTGAAACCAGTGTAACCAGTAAAACCGGTGAAACCGGTGAAACCAGTAAAACCAGTAAAACCAGTAAAACCAGTGTAACCAGTGTAACCTGTCGCTCCCGTGTCACCAGTGTAACCAGTGTAGCCAGTGTAACCAGTGAAACCAGTGTAACCAGTGAAACCAGTAAAACCAGTGTAACCAGTAAAACCGGTGTAGCCAGTGTAACCAGTATAGCCAGTGTCACCAGTAAAACCAGTAAAACCAGTAAAACCTGTATCACCCGTGTCTCCCTGCGCGCCCGTGTCGCCCTTGATCTGTCCTACGTCCGTCCATGTAACTCCGCCGAATACCCACAGATCTCCGCTGGTTTCATCGATCACACCGTTTCCTGCCACCGAAGAAGGAAATGCTGTGTTCAAAGTTGTTTGAGGATCTGCTCCTACCGTTGTCAGGGAGCCAATAATAACTACACTTGTACCCGCCGCGCCAGTGAAACCAGTAAAACCAGTAGCACCTGTGGCACCAGTGTCACCAGTGTAGCCTGTGTAACCGGTGTAACCGGTGTAACCAGTAAAACCGGTGAAACCAGTGTAACCCGTGCTACCAGTGTAACCAGTGAAACCAGTGTAACCGGTAAAACCAGTAAAACCAGTGTAGCCGGTGTAGCCGGTGTAACCTGTCGCCCCCGTGTCACCGGTGTAACCCGTGTAACCTGTCGCCCCCGTGTCACCGGTGTAACCCGTGTAACCTGTTGCTCCCGTGTCACCAGTGTAACCTGTCGCTCCTGTGTAACCGGTGTAACCTGTCGCTCCCGTGTCGCCAGTGTAACCAGTCGAACCCGTATAACCGGTGTAACCTGTCGCTCCCGTGTCACCGGTATACCCCGTCGCACCGGTGAAACCGGTGTAACCAGTGGCTCCAATTAAGGAAAACCCCTGATTCCAAGACATTTGAAATCTAATTACGAAATATAAAATTTTATGAGAAATTATGCTTTATACCACAGATAGCCGTCTGTGAAATTGATGTAGAAATCGCCCACGGCACCCAAAGTACCGGGAGGATTTCCAGTATCCCCGTAAATAATCGTTCCCCTCTCACCGGTGTCGCCGGTGTAACCCGTGTCACCAGTATGACCTGTATCTCCCGCAGATCCAGTATCTCCTGTATAGCCAGTATAGCCGGTGTCTCCCGTGGAACCAGTGTCTCCCGTGTAACCAGTAGCACCAGTCGCCCCCGTATAACCACCCCCTCCACCAGTAATAAAATAACTAAATCTTGATACAACTGAATTAATCCAGACGAGATTCGGCGGATTCTCCACTTCATGTAAGACGGGTAATCCAAGTGAATTCAATTCAAAAATATACCCAAACGTGTCATTACCAGGACCACCGCCGATGCCACTAGGGTCAATTGTTGCGTTAAATCCATCCACATCCTCTAACACGAGATCGCACGAACCAGTGGTAACATTCGAGATACTTTTAATACGAAACGCATATCCATACGAATTATTTGCTGTCCACATTCCAACCGCGATATCGGTACAGTAATAGAAATTATTACCGCCATTGTATCCCTGGCCCGCTGTTGTTAGCGTTGTGGTGTATTCATTCATGTTCGCACCCGCTTGAACATTGGTGTAAAGTACTTCTAAGCAAATTGGTGGGTTTAACGGCATTTTCTACTGACCGATACCAATATTTTATATTTATATAGTGGTAAAAAGTGACCAGAAAAATATTTCATGATATAATTATGTAATAAACTATCATAAAATATAATTTAATGTTATCCGGAAACATCAATTCAGAATCTGAAACATAATATATAAAGCGTAGCCCTGTGTATCATTGGCAGTATAGGGAAAATTCACCTTCGTAACATTTGAAAATGTGAGAGTTGTAATACCACTATTCACATTAATTGCTGCGGCTGACACACCAGTTTGTACGCCAAATTGGCGCTGAACATTTATAAATCCCGCGGTTGCGCTGTATACGTAACCCGTTAGTATGTATAGTGGAAGATTTGACGCAGTGTATTTGGCATTCAATGTGAGATTGAAAGTACTCGCATCTGTTCCACCAGCATTATATGTTCCAAAACTTGCGGGGAGAGTTGAGACCGCAGTTGAAAAATTAAAATTTGTAGTTGCACTCGGAACTTTTATTAATCCTATGGTTGTTCCACTTGAACCTGTGTAGCCGGTATCTCCTGTAAAGCCGGTAAAACCCGTAGATCCCGTAAAGCCCGTAGATCCCGCAGACCCTGTATATCCCGTATAACCTGTAAAACCAGTTGCTCCAGTAAATCCTGTATGTCCAGTAGCCCCAGTAGCCCCAGTAAAACCAGTGAAGCCCGTGAAGCCCGTGAAGCCCGTAGCCCCCGTAGCACCGGTAAACCCAGTAGCACCTGTTGCTCCTGTTGCTCCTGTTGCTCCAGGAGGCACTGTAGAAAATATTGCCAGAAAAATTTGATGGTTATTCGCAAAATTGCTACTACCGCCACTTGCTACAAGTGTGATAGGAAACTGGAGATAGCCTGACCCAGTATTAGGTATAGGTGTCCCAGAAACTAGCCATTTTTGATAATTCGCAGAAACATTTTGGTCTTGAATTACTAATGTGTTGCCTTCGACGACAAGATTCAAAAATATATCAATGTCATCTCCATTTTGGTCAATGTGATTTACACGAATGAATGTTGATGCTGTCTGTGTTCCGAAGTTAGACCAGGAAATGTGTCCTGTAGTCGGTGTTGCCCCATTGTCTGCCTGGTAGTTGTATAAAGACGCTGACGCTCCAGGTGTGCCTTGCGCTCCTGTAGCACCTGTAGTACCTGTAGAACCAGTATCACCTGTGAAGCCAGTGAAACCAGTGAACCCAGTGTTGCCAATGTTGCCCGTGAAACCAGTGAAACCAGTGAAGCCCGTGAAACCAGTGAAGCCCGTGAAGCCCGTGAAACCAGCAGAACCAGTGAAACCAGTGAAACCAGTAAAACCAGTGAAACCAGTGAAACCAGTTACTCCTTGAATACCAGCAATACTGAAAGCCCAAGAAAAATAGGTACCACTACCTCCAATTACTAGTGGGGTAAATAATAATGAATTTCCCGTAAAATTAATAATACCCTCCATATAAGCATTATTATTTGTCGTGGCATATGCTCTTACATAGTTGCCAGTAGTAAAGGCAGTATCAATACCACTTGAAAAATTAGTAGTAAAACTTTTTGTGCCAATACCAATTGAGTTGGCACTTACAGATGTTAATCCACTATAACCAAGTCCAGTCGCACCAGTGAAACCAGTGAAACCAGTAGCACCTGTGGCACCTGTGAAGCCAGTAAAACCTGTATCACCTGTTGCACCAGTGAACCCAGTAAAACCTGTGTCACCAGTTGCGCCTGTATCACCAGTGTAACCTGTATCACCAGTGTAACCTGTATCACCAGTTGCGCCTGTATCACCAGTATAGCCTGTGTCACCAGTTGCGCCTGTGTCACCAGTATAGCCTGTATCACCAGTATAGCCTGTGTCGCCAGTTGCGCCTGTATCACCAGTATAGCCTGTATCTCCAGTATAGCCTGTATCTCCAGTCGCTCCAGTATCACCAGCAGAACCAGTATCTCCAGTGGCTCCAGTATCACCAGGAGAACCAGTATCGCCAGTAAATCCCGTGAATCCCGTATCACCAGTCGCTCCAGTATCACCAGCAGAACCAGTATCACCAGTCGCTCCAGTATCACCAGCAGATCCAGTATCACCTGTAAATCCCGTAAATCCAGTATCACCAGTCGCTCCAGTATCACCAGCAGATCCAGTATCACCTGTAAATCCCGTAAATCCAGTATCGCCAGTCGCTCCAGTATCACCCGCAGAACCAGTATCACCAGTAAATCCCGTATCGCCAGTAAATCCAGTATCTCCAGTGGCTCCAGTATCTCCAGTGGCTCCAGTATCACCAGTAAATCCCGTATCGCCAGTAAATCCAGTATCTCCAGTGGCTCCAGTATCACCAGCAGAACCAGTATCGCCAGTAAATCCCGTGAATCCCGTATCACCAGTAGCTCCAGTATCACCAGCAGAACCAGTATCACCCGCAGAACCAGTATCACCTGTAAATCCCGTAAATCCCGTGTCACCAGTTGCTCCAGTATCACCCGCAGAACCAGTATCACCTGTAAATCCCGTAAATCCAGTATCACCAGTAAATCCCGTATCGCCAGTAAATCCAGTATCTCCAGTGGCTCCAGTATCACCAGTAGAACCAGTATCACCAGGAGAACCAGTATCGCCAGTAAATCCCGTGAATCCCGTATCACCAGTCGCTCCAGTATCACCAGTTGCTCCAGTATCACCAGCAGATCCAGTATCACCCGCAGATCCAGTATCACCCGCAGAACCAGTATCACCAGTAAATCCCGTAAATCCAGTATCACCAGCAGATCCAGTATCACCCGCAGAACCAGTATCACCAGCAGATCCAGTATCACCAGTAAATCCAGTCGCTCCCGCAGAACCAGTATCACCTGTAAATCCAGTCGCTCCCGCAGAACCAGTATCACCAGTAAATCCAGTATCACCCGCAGAACCAGTATCACCAGCAGATCCAGTATCACCAGTAAATCCCGTATCGCCAGTAAATCCAGTCGCTCCCGCAGAACCAGTATCACCTGTAAATCCAGTCGCTCCCGCAGAACCAGTATCACCAGTAAATCCAGTATCACCCGCAGAACCAGTATCACCAGCAGAACCAGTATCACCTGTAAATCCCGTAA